>ERZ837910.81-NODE-81-length-137355-cov-95.874785_pt1 | contig 137355 bp, 142 predicted proteins | sample MGYA00519940_ERZ837910 | MGnify/ENA primary metagenome ERZ837910 (study PRJEB31850, sample SAMEA3708825) | human gut metagenome | biome: human gut; feature: human-associated habitat; material: faeces | place: China | collected 2014 ... | reverse complement strand
CCGATGCAGAAAATATAAATATGTTTGTATTTAGTTGATAATTAATATATTATATATTGTATTTCTTTTGATGGGGACAAAATGGGGACGGAAATGTGGCAAGAAAAATAGTAAGAAAAGAAGAAGCGAGCTGAAAAATTGCATTGCCAATTAAAATTGTTGTTTTGATCTTCTTGTTTGTTGGACAAAGATAATAATGTATTTTAGGTATTCTATATTTATAATGGGAAATATTAATTCTTTTAGAAATGATATTTTGCTGTCCAAAAAATAAATAGTTAATTGCTTGATATTTAATTGGTATTGTTCTAATTTATTCCTTGTTTTTTATCTATGATGTTTTGTCCCTCATTTTTTTACTTCTATGTAACCTTTCCTCATGTTATTAACAACTATTTGGTGAATCATATTTTAGATGCTTTGGATAGTTTAGTTTGGTTTTTTGTATATTTAATCAAGTTCTAATCTAAACTTAATGATTTTTTTTTGGCCAGCAGAGCCTTTATACTAAACCAAGTATGATTACCGTTTCATTAAGTTTTTGTAAATCGACATTCGGGCTTTATGAATAAAATTGTGGTGCAAAGGTATTTGTTGTGACATTATTGCATCGCAAGTTCAGGTCTTTTTGATTCGTGAACAAATCTCCACACTCCATTGGGGGTAGTATTTGTTCACGAAAACTTGCATGAATAGTCAAAACACCTTTCAAGCACCCGAATTTTAATTAACCCCGAAGTAGTTGATACTACAAAAGGGAAACAATAACAATCAATAACTAGAAAATTATGTTTGAATACGAAGAACAGACTGAAATCATTGGTGCAAGATGCACTCTACACGAAGCGTACAAAGGTTATACAGAGGGAACAATTGTGGGCGATTTTGGGCTCAGAGTCGTTGTCCAGCTTGACAACGGTAAGGAGATTGTTGAATACCGTGATGAAGTAACGATTTACGATTGATGACTGATTAAATATATTATGATATGGATAATTTTAGATTCTATCAAGATTGTAAAGTTACGTGCTGGGAGCGCGATTACTTTACTGTTGAAGCGGAAAACTATGAAGAAGCAGTAGCTATCGTACGTTCCTGGAAATGTGAAGATGTAACCAATATAATAGATTCACGCCTTCATTTGGAGAGAAACGAAGTTCTTCGTGATACTTCCGAACGTATATTTCCTAATGAGAATGGCGGTTGTCCCACTATGGAGATATATAATGTTGATGGCTTGGCAGTTATAAATGACGCTCCGGATTTGGAGCAAAATCTTGAACATAAATCAATAGTTTAAATGAATGTGATAATAGAACATATATTTTGCCAGTATAGCGATGAAGCTACGGCATTATATTTAAGGATTATTAATGTGATACTTATGTCTTCCAATGAAGCGGAACTTCGTGCGAGTATGGAAAAATTGAAGCATACATCTAAACTTGACGAATATTTCATATATGGATTTGGCAAGCATCATATTTGGGTATGTTTGCGTAAACCAAGTGATAGAAATAAGATCTTTGAGCATCGGGTCCTGATGGCCCAGTTCTGAATTGGTTTGTTTGGTCTGGAGGAGTATGAATCCAATTGCCAGACCAACTCTCCCAAGAAGACATCCAGGCAAATCCTTTTTTAATACTTCCATTCCTTTTCTACTTTTAGTGTGGTTGCACTTTGCACTTTTGCATTTTGGACTGTTTTAACAATCCTATTCCTCTTGTACTCTTATTTCTTTTGGTTGTGTCCCCTTTTTATTTCAATTTTGTAGTTGTGGTTAGGCTGTGACTTTGTAAGGAGTATGCATGTCCTGTTTCCTTTCTCCCCTCTGATCATTTCTTTATGTCACAGTTGATTTTGTGTCCACCAATTGCGTTCCGTCGCTGCCCTTCTGTCCATATTCCAATTATGGGCTTCTATCCACTGTAGCATTTTCCGCTTGTCTGATCCTTTGGGTGTTCTTCTTTGTTTCTTGTGCTCATATACTATATGGCCGTATGCTTGCTGCCATGCCATCCTTTCCGTCTGCCGCTTATCGGTCTTATGTCTCTTGCAGGTGGTTTTGGATTTTGTACCATTCATTCCCTTACCTGTCTTCGTTGTCTAGACTCGATTTTTCATTATTGCTTTTGGGCGAAGTAGTCATCATTTTCCGATGCAAAGATAGTGTGCAGCCGGGAGCGGCCTATGGCCTCTGCCAATGGCGTGTTTGCACAAATCTTCCTTTATCAAGCCCAGGTTTGTCGTAAAGCCAAAATAAAGAGTATTTGCGCTCCATCCTTGGCCTGTCCCTAAATCAGCACCTACTTTTTGATGCAACGTAAAATTGATGTTTAACTTCTAAAAGCAATTAATCATGAAAAAGATCGAGAACAACTTCATCGTAACAGGTTATGTAGGAAAGGATGCAGAAATCCGTCAGTTTACCACCGCAAGTGTCGCCCGCTTTTCCATAGCGGTCAGCCGTCAGGAAAAGTCTGGCGATGACAGCAGCTATGTGTCGGCCTTTATGAATATCGAGGCCTGGAGAAAGAACGAGAACACCTCTTCTTTTGAGCATCTTACCAAGGGAACACTGCTCACAGTTGAGGGCTATTTTAAGCCTGAGGAATGGACAGACAAGGATGGCGTCAAGAGAAATCGCATTATAATGGTGGCCACTAAGTTCTATCCAGCTGTTGACAAGGAAGAAGAAGCTCCTACGGAAGCTCCAAAAGGGAAAAAAGGCAGGAAATAATATCCTGCCTCCCACAGGGAAGCGGCCTTCGGGTCGCTTTTTTTAACTTGATTTGTTTCTTCCTTTTTATCTGTTGTTCCTACTTGAAGTCAGACCGTCACCCATTGAATTTCTACGTGCGAATTTAAGGAGTAAGTGAACCGTCAAGGCGCTTCTTCATTTGTATTAAGAAACATCAACTTATTTTTTCGCTGACATTTCTTAACGCAAATGATACAGTAATATACTTTTTCGCTTCCTCCTTGCTTGTTCACTTCTTTTTCTCCTTTCTCTTGGCACGTAAATTCAATCTCCTGCCGGTCAAGATTAGACCTCAAAAGCAGGGAAATGAACAACAATCTTAAACTTTTAAATTATTGTAAGATGAAACAGATGTTTATTTGGTCAAGCGAAAGAGAATTTGACGAGCAGGCTAAAACAGAAATGCAGCAATGGAAACGTGATTTATTAGGCGATGATTCCTATGTCCTTACCGATGAGGATATAGCAGATGAACTACAGCGAGAGCTTGAAGACGAACGCTGTAATCTCAACAAATCAGTTGAAGGTGTTATTGTTGTATTTGGTGACCTCGGACTTTGGTATGGACGGCGACAAGGTTATCAGATTTTAGGAAATAATATCGCCAATATCCTGTATAGTCAGTGTGAGATTGCGGAATGGTACGGAGACGGTTATAATATCAGAGGACGCATGTCGCACCATGATGGCACGAACTATACTCTTTATCGCATCGCTAAGGACGAAGACGATGCAGAACGGATTGCAGAAATGATTTATAACAACGAGATTGACGAAGCAGGCTTCAGACGCAGAACACGTTCACTTTACCCACATGTGGCAAAAGTGTACGGATGGAAGATAAGAGGGCGCAAGAAAGTTTGATCACAGTAGACGAATGAACGTCGCCACTATATTTTGAATATATATTGCGGCGTTCGTTGGGTTTTACGGATAACTCCGTATGTACCTTTTTAGCCAACATCCCTTAGAAATGGTTCTTTTACATAGTCATTGTTTTTGTTTATTTTCTTCTTTTTCTATGATTTTGCATACCTTATCTACCTCTTTTAGTGAAGGCATAATCTCAGGGTCTATCCATGTAAGAAAATCACTGATTATCGTATACATACCCTTCACATAAGAAAAATCACATTTTCTGTTTACAAAACATATCGGCTCATTATGATTGATGCGGTTACGCAGTTCACGAACTTGTACTATAATATCGTTAATCTCCTTGCGACCGAATCCGGGAGGCAGTTTCTTGAAAATCCGGCAGGGTACACCAGCCAAAAGCGCATAGTGGTGTGTTTCATAAAAGCTATTCCAGAAGCCCAGGGTCTGTTCAGCTATTACTCTCCCAGTCGTAACCCTGACACCCCTATCGGCAATTTTCTTTTCTGCTTTCAGAACCTCTTTCAATATATAGTCATTGGTAACTTTTTTCTTTGTCCGCTTGTTCGTATATGTCAGAGACGGAGCAATCATGAATCCGGTTTTCTGGTTGATAATCCAGTTACCATCGGAAAAATGGTGTGCCAGCGCATAATGCAGTTGGTTACGTAATATAACTTCAAATGAAGACAGTAACGGATGAAACGCTTGTGCTATCTTCATGTTGGCAAAATAGAGCATGACTGCCTTGTTTTTGTTGCGGTTGGTCGCCCTATAATATTTGGCGACCCTCGAATTGGAATATAATCTGACTACTTTTTTATATTTCATTTTGCATATTCAAATAAAAGTCGTATCTTTGTATCGTAATGCTTGGTAAAGCCTCTGTTGTCAAAACACGTAACCAAGTTAAGGATATACCCGTTCATCAAGAACGGGTTTTTTCATTTGTGGCCATCCTTTTGTTTTCTGCAACAAAAATACAAAAAGGAAGGCTGTTAAAAAATACTTCAAGCCATTTTTAATATCATAAGAGCATAAAATCTCTTTTAGGAGGCAATAAACATTTACAGTAGATGTTGTTTTGATATAAGTGTTGGCTTATGTTAAACAGTAGCATCCGTAGTAAATGTTGGTGGTACTCCTTTTATAACTCCTATAGTACAAGAACAACCAGTTTTGATATTTATAGTTCCTCTTCCTCGATGTGTGTCCTTTCCGAACTCTGGTTATTTTCTCTGCAAAGTTCGATTGCCTTCTCTTCGTCCTGTCAAGGTTTGCTTTTAGCGTGTTGCTGAAAAATCTTCCTTTCCACTTCGCTGAAAGTGTATTTTTCGCATCATCCTTGACCGGACTGCTTGCCAATCTTTGGGCAGAAAAATAATCAGCCTTCGGTCCAGAATGCGACCAGAGGGCAGAAAAAGCAAAATGTAAAGATTGGTAAACTATGGTACAACAAATTTTAGATGACTTGCGGACGTATTTCGAGGCAAAGACCACGATAACACCAGAAGAGCAGGCTCTCCTGCAGCGGTTGAAAGATGATTTCTTTCCTATTACCTCCGTCAGCAGGGAGGATTTGCAGACCTACGGCTTCGATACGCGTTCCGTTACAGATGCTCAGATGCGTAGATTGGCTCAAAAAATGGCAAATGATTACTGCGAGCAGCTTTTTTGGTCAAGCATGGAAATTATCGCCGAAGGGTTGGAGTTTCCGCGTTACCCCGAATGTCCGGTTTGCGCCAGCCGGCATGTTTGTCTCGATGGGCAGAAAGGTACTTTTCGTTGTGAAGGTTGCGGGCAGGAGTGGCATGAACATTTGTATGTTCTGGTTGAGTTTCCTGACGACACGTCTTTCTTCGAAGAAGAATATATCGGTTATCCTTCGTTTGGTAGCAGTGACAATGGTGCACGTTATGTTTCCGAATACGATTATATTGCCCATTTTAAGAAACAACCGGAGTCGAACAGATATTTCAAACCGCTTGGCTGGCCGGAATCACAACTATACCTTTTTCAAGACGAATCTAACGATGATCTCTATAGTTTGAACGAGCCAATTCAAGATGAGAGCGGTATCGAGGATTTTGGGGAGAATGCGGTATGGGTTCCACTCTGCAACCTCAAGCAATGATTACTCGGAACAGATTCAGAAAGGTGTCGTATGAACGGGAAGAGGGCGGAGAATCCGTCCTCTCTCTTTATGTCGTGTACCTTTGGTTGGCTTGTTTCACCATGTATAACATCTTGTTTGCATTTCACTTGTTGACGCAGTATTTCCCAAATGTTTTGGCAGTGAGCTGGCGATAAACGACGGTATCTCACCGAGAAGCCGTTACTTATCGGCGAGATACCGGTAGTCACGTTGTTCAGAAACCACTCTTACCGGTTCACGAAGTGATGCCGTAGTCTCCGCAGATTGATGTAGAAGCAGGCTTTGCTGTAGTGTACTTATCGACTTGCAATGATCGTTCCTACATTTTTATCCTATAGTATCACATAGGGACTTCATGTCATTTCTTACCCTCTTTTACTCGTTTCGTACCATACAGTACCATATATAGATGAATCCCTTTTTAGCTTCCATCGTCCTTTTTTATCGTTCCCCGGTATCAGTATTCTTTTCCGTCAGACTTTCTTGTCCGTTATCGCATCGGTTTTATCGGTGCAAATATGGGCTGCCGCGCCTGATTCCGTCGTTTTGAAGTGCATTTCTTGCAAATTCTTCCTTCTGCGAAGTGTAATTGACAAGAAAAAACGTCGGAAAGGGCTTCATCGTCAGCCCCGGAAAGCACCATAAAACCCGAAGCGGATTCCGTTACAAGGAAGCCGACCAGAGGGAAATGAAACAACTTAAAAAATATAGTTATGACATTCAAAGAATTTATGCAAGAGAACGGTTATGAGTTGCAGACAACATTTTGGGAAGACTTTTCAATAGCTGATAGGTTTGGTTTGACAGCTATCCAAGACACATTCAACCGTGCTTTTGAAGAGTGGAAAGAGCATTACAAGTATCTAACAGAGTTGATATTGGTACTTAATCATAAGATATGGCAATATCATGATACATACCCTGAGTTTGCAGCACTGTATAATAGCCTATGGGAAAAGGCAGACTTATATGCTGTTGAAAACCTTAAAGGGGAGGAGTTGGACTATTTTTATGAAGTAACAGATTAATTTACAAGAATATGAGTACGTGTACAATACCTACAGAGGAAAACGGTCGGGTGACACTTGCTGATGTTGTCAATCGTGACAAGCGATTCCGATATATGCTATTATCCCGTCTGCAGTCAGATTGTGATTATTATCTTCATTATGGGGAGCGGCATCCCAAAGGGTTGTGGGCTGGCGACGAAGCTCTTCAGATTGAGTTTATGACCAAGCTATACGAGAGTTTTAAAGCCGATGAAAAGCCGGAGTGGCTGACAATGGAACAGATTCGACGCTATGCGGCTGAGATGTTGGGAACAGGTTCATAATGCTTTGGACAGCTGCATACGTGCAACCGTCATTTTCTATCAATGCTGCAGAGGACAAATATAGTTTAGCAGCATTGATTTTTCAATGTTGTACAGTTTTAACGCAGGTTTTTATCGTGCCTAGAAGTCTCTTATTCCATTTATATTATTTCATCTGTCGTCCCTGAAGTTGCTTTTCCCATAGCCTCTTAGCAGGGCTTTTACTATCTTGGCAAATATCCATACTGCTGCTACTACTATTATAACTTCCATGGTTTAATTATTTAATTATACATTTATATTATTATATAATTAAATATTTATATAACTATGTAATTACATAAATATTCTCATTGTCTTATATGCTGTTAATAAGTAGATTATAGGTTCTCAAACTTTGTCTTATTCTCTTCGATGTATGTCATGATTATAGCTGAAGCAAGTGTCCTGATAGGAATGTTGCGGTTAGAGTTAATACGTATTTTCTCTAGTTCCTTTTTTACCTCTTTAGGCAGCCATACTGCTACTCCTTGTTCGCCAAAACCAGTGTACTTTGCTAGATTCTCCTCGAAGAATTTTTTGCTGCTTTTTCTGGTTTTAGGCTTCTTTTCTGCCTTTGTTGTTTCTTCCGTTTTAGGCTTTTCTTTTTTGTCTTTCGGCGCCTCCGGCTGGGTTATTCCGCGTACTATTTGGTCAAGCCCTATGCTTGCCAATGGGTTATCTATCGCAGGTCTTTCGTTCTTTTTCATATCATTTGAGTTTTATTTAAATTATTTCCATGATTTTTCTGAATGCAGGTTCTACAATGTCAAGCTGTGTCTTTTCCAAAGGATACAATGTCGTATATCGCTTCACGGCTACACTCTGCTTTACCATCGGCATTACGGCACCTACCAGTCCGAGCAACTCGATGGTTTGCGCTCTCTGTCTCAATTCTTCTGACTTGCGCTCCGATGTAATGATACGATTGGGAATAAATACAAGATTGGCTTTTGATACACTCTTCAATGCTTTGATGAATATTCCGGTTGCATCTACAGTATCTGGGTCAAATGAAATCGGGATTATAGCTGCGTCTGCATTCTTGTAGATGTACTCAAGATTGCGGTCGTTCAGGTTTCCTGGACAGTCGATAAGGACGATGCCCGGAACTTTTTTAAGTTGTTCCATCGCCTTTTTCAGATGCTTGCTGTCTGCGGTGTCAAGCAAATCTACGTTCCATGGAGCCTTTGCATCTGCAGCCACGTCCTGCTCTCTTTGGCGATGACGATAGAGTGAGGCCTGGAGGTCTGCGTCTATCGTGATTACAGGCACTCCGTTTTCTGCAAGATAGCTTGCGAAAAGTGCGCAGAGTGTGGTTTTGCCTACACCTCCTTTTATATTGCTGAAGATTACAATTTTATTTTCCATACTTCTCCTTTTATATAGTTTCTATCTTCCGCAAAGATAGTAAAAACTCTTTAAATTCAAAATATTCTATTATATAATTATATAATTGTCTTTTTATTTTATTATATAATTGTATAATATATTTAGCTTATAAACAACATGTATATAATTTGTTACATGTTATATACGTGTTACTTTTTGTTTATCTTAACAACGTAATGTAGTGATATAATTATATAAATATATAATTCATTAAAAATATAATTATACATTTGCATAAATATATAATAATGTAATTTCCTGGCATCGTTGCTGATTTTAAGTGACAGAGACACGGAAAACGGATATTGGCATAAATTTCATGTTGATTATACCGCAATAGGGTAATATTTTTGTTTTAGTCCCTTTCTACTTCCTTCAGAACCCTTTTAATTTCTTTTTGTCTTTATTGCATTTTGCCCTGTTATTGCCCGTTGGGTGATGTCATTTTATCTGCAAAGTTAGCTTGCACCTGAATTTTGGCCAAGTGATGCTTCGCTTTTCATTTGAAAAATCTTCCTCCTCTGGAGAGTATTTTTCAAGAAACACTTGTCTTCATTCTATTGCAATCTTTTAGGCAGAAAAATAGACAAATCCCTCCGGGCAGAATAAGCTGGAATATAAGGGAACAAACAATTTGATTATTAATTTCTTAAATAATTATTGTTATGAGTGTTTTGAAACAAACAGAAAAAATTCGTTCTATTGTCGTGTCGGTATTGTGCCGTAAAAATCGCAGGTTTCAGTCCGAGCCGGTGTTTGCCATGGAGCGTTGTATAGAAAAGGAAAATAATCTTACCCGTGTTTTACTCACCGAAATTTTCACCAACGGCCTTTGTTTAGTAACATATCCTTGCTACAACGAGGAACAGCGAAACCTTTCCGATATTTGCCTTGACAGTTTGCTTCGCTTGCTGTACTTGGTTGAGCCAGAGTTTGACTTTGTAAGTTGTCTTGACGAATACTCAGTATATGCTTATCCCGTTAGCCGTTTTAGCCGTGATGTGTCTGACGAGGATATTATTTCCGATTACGTGAATAACTTCAATGATGAAGATCCGGTAAGGAAATATACCATTGAAGAGTTTTTGTCCTATATCAACGACGAGTGCTTTGATGATCTTGGCTATTGGGTTCGTTTGCTCAGGTAGTTTTGGTAGTTAAATATTTTGTATAATATATTAATCAGATGCTTTATGAATTTAGAGAATATTAGTAAGCAACAGCTTTTTCGGGAGATTACAGAACTTATGCAGCCGTTGTATTTCCCTGTACCTTATGAAGAAAATAATATCCAGGAATTAGCCCAACAAGAATATAAGTTGTTTTGTAAGGTAATATCCGCAAGATATGGCTTCGACAATGACAAGTATATCCTTGCCCATAATGGGCATTCACTGTTTGACATTGTACACGATGATGTCATTTGTGAGTTGCGTTCCCGTATGCGTAGAGATTCCTATCTGCTTCAGAGCGAAACCATTCGGTGGCATCTTGTTGCATTGGTTCGTCAGGCCGTTGTCAGAGCTGGAGGATGTCTTGGCACTTGTTATAAGAATGTGGGTATCCACCATATGGAATATAGTTCCGCAGATATGTATGAGGATGTTCCTGCAGTAGTCTTTCAGAGCGGTATGGTATGTACAGCCGGAGGGTATGAGAGTGCCATGTTGTACGATATTTATCTTGCATCGGACGACATACTGATGTGTACTCTTGATGACAAATACAGCAGCGAGTATGATATTCCATTCGACACTCTTTTACTCGAAAGTATGTTGGATATAGTGCATTGGTTACGTTTCCATTCATTCCTGCCTGATACTGACGAACCGGAGTGGGTATGCGAGGAGTGCGGTTCATCTGAGGTGGAAACTCTGGCATGGGTTAATCCCAACGAGGACAATTCGTTTGTCGATTTTTTGGGTACAGATGACAGAGGTAACAACTGGTGTCATCATTGTGAGGAGCATACTGGTCTTGCGCTGTTTGCAGATTATGGTAGTAACCAATCATCTTTAGGAGATTAATATTTATGGATAGTGTTTATATCAGGAATTTCAGCATCGAAGTGACACGCCGTTGCAATATGGCGTGTTCACATTGTATGCGTGGCAATGCTATGACACTCGACATCAGCCATGCCTATATTCGGAATATGTTAAGCCGTGTTTGTGCGGTTCACAACATCAATATTACAGGTGGTGAGCAGTCTCTCAATGTCAAGGCTATGCGATACCTTCTTTCTCACCTCAAACATCGAGAAATCCATGTTGACCGTTTCTATATTGTCACCAATGGCTCTTTGTCCTCTATTTCTCATGAGTTTATAGAAACTTGTTGTGCTCTGTATGATTACCAGACAGAGAAGGTCGAAGATACAGGCAGGTGTATGCTCGAATTGAGCGATGACCGTTTTCACGACAGTACAGGTCGTGAAAAGATCGTATTCCGTTTGTCAGAGCTTCCTTTTTTCGGTATGCGTGGCCAGTCGGAACACATGTTCCTTTTCAAGGAAGGAAGATGCACAGTCGGTTTTGACAATCCGGTTTATCCCATTTACATGGACGAGGATGGAGTCGTTCACGGCGATGTTTATCTCAATGCAAAAGGCATGGTCTGCAGTAATGGAGACATGAGTTACCAGCGACAGGAGTCTAATTCCCTTTGCACTTCCTCTCGCTTTTATAGTTATCTGAAGTCAACAGTCGGTAAGTATTGAATTTAAGTTATGAAGACAGTTAATAGTTTGTCAGGAGGAAAAACTTCCTCTTACATCGCCGTGCATTATCCGGCAGATATCGAAGTCTTTGCGCTTTGTTGCATTGATTGTCACAATGCCGGAGCCACCATCGACAAGCGTATGAAGCAGATGGTCAATGACAGGTTGCAGAAGTATTGTTCACATTATCCCGAATTTGTGGCCACTTCCGAAGATCCGAAAGTTCTCAAGGTCATTTTCGATCTTGAACAGCGTATAGGTCGTGAGATAATTTGGTTACGCGGTATGGGTTGGGAGGAAATGATACGCCGTAAGCGTGCTATTCCCAATCGGACCAAACGCTTTTGTACGACAGTCTTGAAGATGCAGCCCATCTTCGAATTTCTTTATTCATACCACGAGCTGCCCGTTCGTATGAGGATAGGCTATCGTTACGACGAGCAGGAACGTGCGTTGCGTTTTACCGAGAATTTCAAGTTCGCTTATATGGCGGAATGGCAGGAGCGGTCATGCCGCTGGATTAACCGCTGGCAGGATATTCATTGGCGGGTGGGTGAGTTCCCTCTCATAGAAGACCGTATCACCCACTATGACATCAAGCGTTACTGGCAGGACAAGGGAATTGACTTTCCCGAAGATTCCAACTGTCTCAACTGCTTTTGGAAAGCGCCGGCACAACTGCGCAAGAATTTCGATACATGTCCTCCCGTCATGTGGTGGTCAGCTATACAGGAGGATCTTCAAGGCAACACCTTCAAGGACAAGATGAGCCTTTCATCCATATCCAGGCTGCCGCTTCAGCTCGACTTCTTTTATGGTACAGGTTCAGGCTGTCAAGCAGGTTTCTGTACAGATTGATCCTATATTCCTTATTGGACCTGTCGGCTGCTTGTCGGCGGGTCTTTTCCCGTTTATATATTGTAGTCCCGGATATCCCTATTATACTCGTTGCCGGTTAGTATCATCAATGCCAAACCTGTTTATTTTCTCTGCAAAGTTCGATTGCCTTCTCTTAGTCCTGTCAAGGCCTGCTTTCAGCGTGTTGCTGAAAAATCTTCCTTTCCGCCCTGCCGAAAGCGTATTTTTCGCACCATCCTTGGCCGGACTGCTTGTCAATCTTCGGGCATAAAAAATCAACCTTTTGGCAAAAAGATGTACGACCAAAGGGAAATAAATAATTTAATGTTCAATTTAATCGGATAATACAATGGGAATAGAAGAAATTTTACAGCGTGATTCAAAATACAAATATATGTTGCTTGGTCGTATGCAGTCAGATTGCGAGTACTATCTTGGCTTCGGTAATAGGAATCAGTCCCGTCTATGGGCTGGCAACGAAGAAAAGCAGATAGAATACATGAAACAGCTTTATAACAGTTTCGATGAAGATGAGAAACCGCAATGGCTGTCCATGAGCCAGATTCTGGATTACGCCAGACAGATGATACCTTCTGCTGAATAAATCTATATACTGGCCATAATCAAATCCCGCAGGCATTGAGTTTTGCTTAATGCCTTGCGGTTATATCCTGTTTCCCTCTTTTAGTCAGCATATCCATTTTATATTTCCATGCCTCCACTTATATCTGTTGTTCCAACATTCATTGTTCACATCGGGAGTAGCCATTCATTTCACTGCAAAGTTCTATTGATGCCAGCCATATCTTTACAAGGCTTCCTTCCTCCTTCCAGTTATGTCAGAAATCTTCCTTTTTCCTGAAAAAGAGTATTTCAGCCATAAACCTTGCAGATATTGGCATCAATACATTAAGCAGTAAAATTGAATTAATTACTCCCTATAGATAAACAATGAACTATAATAGGGAAAAGTTGAACTTAAATTTTTAATGATTATGGCTAAAAAAGTTATTAAAGTAGGTGGTTGCAAATTCATCTTATTGAGATGGCGTGATAAGTGGGTATTTCCTCTTATTTCTTACTATTTGTCGGGAAAGGATAGTCCTATTTACTTTGCCCTTTTCTCCTGGAATCTGAAGGAAGGCAAATTTGTGAGGGAAACTACTGTTACTATTAATTTCCCTAAGAAACCGCGTGGCTTTTGTTGCCAGTTCGTTGATACCCAAAATAATGGTTCTTCAATTATTGATTGGCTTGTAGATAATGGCTTTGGTTTAGAGACGAAACGTTCTGTAACATCAGGTCTCACTTCTTATCCCGAATTCTACTTCGTAGGTGGCGTTAATTTTCATAAGTACAGGAGGTTTTGTGATGACCATCCGGAAATTAGTAAATTCCTACGTATTTGATTTTCCTATCTGTTTTCCGGTCCCAATTATGGGACTGGAAACTTTTGACGGAATCGTCTACTGTTTTATACATACCTTTTTTATATGTATATTGCAGTTTTGTAAAATCGGGTCATACAGTAAATTTTGAGGTTCTCTGGTATCTCCTTTATCCCTTTTTTATGTGCCGTTCAGCATATTCATTTATATTCTTTGATTTCTAAGCAAATATATTTCATCTTATTTACTATATTTGCATTATTACCAACCAATCTAATATTGAATTATATGGCAGCAGAGATTCTACTGGAAATAAACGGTCATAAGTATAATGCTTCAGGCTTCTCTTATGATTTTTACCAGGTACCGGATTTCAAGGGAAAATCTGTTACCGGAATAAAGGGCGGTGATATCCATGTCGTCCTTGATTCAAGTTACGACAATTCTATTCTGGAAACTATGTTGTCGGATAAGACAAGGAAGGTTCCTTGTGTTCCATGGGAAGAATATGAGCCTTGCCCTGTTTCTGGTAGAATCCAGTTTGTGCAGGATGATGTACATGTATTCCGTGAACTTGCATTTGAGGAAGCCTATATTACCCGTTATAAGGAAAAGATGGATGCAAACGGTTATCCTATGAGTATTTTGCTTACTATTTCTACGTTGCGTCTTGATATTAACAAGTTCGTTCGTATGGACAGACGGCCTGAAACCACTTATGGTTTTGGGTGGGTAAGATTTAAAGAAAAAGAAGTAGAAAAGTCTCCTATGTCAAAGTCTTATGCAGAACCTATGGTTTTGGTTACCTCTGTCAAAGGCAAAGAAACTGCATTACCAAATGAAAAGGTAAAATACGAGGTTACTGGATATAATATTTCTAATGTAAAGGACAAAGATCGTAAACGTGTCAAATGGGATATTGTAGTTGAAGGTAAGCAAGAAAAGCAGAAAGAACAAGGTGAAGTTTTACATTTGCAGATCAAAGAGGAATGGGTGGGAAAAGAAATCACTGTAATGCCTTATTTAAAACAGGCTACTACTAAAACAAGTGTGAAAACTGAGGTGTTGTATGAACCACAAGTTAGATTGATAATAACTAATCAGGTAACAGGATATACCATCCAGCGTTTAAAAGGTGATTCAGACATGTTTTCTAAAAATGTGGTTATTATTCCAACATATAGGGTTGATGTATTTAATTATGAGAAATGTGAAAAAAAACTAGAATTTTCTTTTAATGTGACAAGAGACGCATGGTATAATCTAGGGGTGGAAAATGGCAAACATAAAATTTTAAATAGGGCTTTTATTCCAGCTGATTGGAGTAAAAACTTATATGGTGCAATGTGGATTCCTAGTTATCCAAGATTCTCAGGAATGGGAGCTTTCATTTTAACTAGATACGGTGAAAGAAAATTACCAGCAAAACCGTTACTAACCCAAAAAACACTTGAAGGTAAGTCTATAGATTCTCCACGGAATGATGAAAATTTTGCATCAGATGTTATGATTCATGTTAGTGGGGTTTATGAAATCTTTGGTATTGATTATTTAGGTGGTTCATATGGATGTTTTGGTTTTATACCTGATGATGATATTTATGGAACTATAGAAAAAGCAAAGAAAGCATTAGAAAAGAATCTTTATGCTCAAGTAACGAGTAATGAAGAATGGAAGAAAGTAACAAATAGAATACTGGAACTATCATTTCCACAAAAAAAGAAAATACAAATATTGCTTGAAGAATATAAACCTAAATTTATTTATTAATGAATAAGCTGTATAAATTTATATTTATTGTTGGTTTTTTAGCTGGTATTTTATACTCGTTGTTGTATGAATTAATTGATTATGGTGATACAGCTCCTTTTGATGAATCATTGTGCTTATCCTTAAAAAATATTCTATTAAATAGAGAATCCATAATTAGCCACTCTTTAATATTGGGATGCATAGGCTTATTGGTATCGTCTTTTATTAATACTATTCTATATTTTATTAGAAAATATAGAAAAAATAAATTTGATGAATGGTAATAGATTGCATATTAGTGTATCATACTTAACTGATGCAGTGAATTTGATCTGTAGTTTTTCTTAATCCAGTCCTAAAAACTTATTTTACCGATTCTAAAAAATTACTTCGAGATAGAGTCTTCAAAGCTATGATGTGCTGATTGATTTCAATTCCTGTTATAAAGTTCTATTCAGTGCTAAAGCTAATGGATAGATATATTTGTTATATGTTTTGAGCTTTTCCAGATTTACGCCATATCCTGTATATGGATTGCTAGTTTCATCATAGAAAAAAATATCCATTATATCTCCGTTTTTTATAATTCTTTCACCTGTTTGCGGTATATCTTCCAAAGTGCAAATTTCCAGTGGTAGTGAATCCAAGTTACAGGGAGTACCGTTTCCCAGTAAGTTCATATGGTGGTTGAATATTACAAATCCCTTATGCTTAAAATCAAGTCTGATTCCGTATGGACGGCTTGTCAGGAAGGCATCCGCAGCTTTTGATATATAATTCTCCATAATTGTTTTTGATGTAAAAGTCATGCAAATTTAAGGCTTTCTCCAGAGGTGTACAAAGCCGTATCCTGTTTTTCTTGCCATTCGGCATGGTTGCTTGTGTTTGGCCAGCTCTCTCGGATATTCCCTGCAAAATTGCGGTTCTGCTTTTGTCAACCGTCAAACCGGGACACTGGCAGATTGCCCGTTCACGAAAAATCTTCCTCTGCTATGCAGAGCGTATTTGTTCATGCCCTCATTTGCCTTGTTGCAGCAGTTCCGCCCTATGGGCAGAAAATATCCCGATGGGCTGGCTGAAATCCGGCAAGCAGAGGGAAGTAAAACAAATGAGACTATGGCAGCAATCAATGAAAATTTGAAAAAGCAGTTGGCAAAGAAGATGTATCACTTCGTTAAGTATTTCCCTGTGCGCATTAGAAATGTTGGGGAAGACGCAATAGAAAACCGTAAACTCGTATGGGGATTCAAGGATGCAGACCGTGAAATTACGCTTAAAGTGGCACGGATGACCGCATCATATCTCTTGAATGAATTTGGCGACAGGGTAAAAAACATTGTTTTTGTATGTATTCCGGCAAGTACATATGAACAGAACGAAAATAGATACAGATTCTTTTGTGAACAGGTCTGCAGCTTGGCTGGAGTTGTGAACGGATTTTCCCATATTAGGCTTTTGGCTGACCGTCCGTCAGTTCACGAAAACCGAAAGAAAAAGACACATGCCGATTTTTCCGACCAGTCTGTAAAGTTTGATGAAGATTTTTTCAAGGAAAAAGATGTACTGATTTACGATGATGTTGTCACCACTGGAACAAGTTATGCAGAGCTGGCTAACCGTCTTGAGTTCTTCGGGGCAAATGTGTTGGGAGGTCTTTTTCTTAGTAAAACATTTTATAGATATAGCTGATATGATGAAAACTGTAATGAGTAATGAAAAGGTTGCCTTTACGGGGCACAGAAGTATTCCGTTTGCAACAATCAATGTCCTTAGACAGAGAATTTCCGATTGTGTTGAGAATCTTTATCTCAGTGGGAAGACTGAATACCTGTGTGGTATGGCATTGGGGTTTGATTTGTTGTGTGCCGAGGTTGTCCTGTCGCTAAAGAAGCGATTTCCTGACATTCGCCTGATTTGCGTCTTACCATACAGGGCGCAGTCCGAAATGTGGAATGCTATGCAGAGAGCGAGGCATAGTCTCATTCTTGACAAGGCGGATGAAGTAATAGTATTGAGTGAAGAGTATTTTCACGGATGCTTTTTGCGAAGAAACGATTATATGCTGAAGATATGTAGTACAGTTGTGGCATACTATGATGGTAAGTTACAAGGGGGAACCTACTATACTTTCAAGAAAGCAAGAGAAAATAGACTAAGACTTATCAATCTTTATTCATCTTAAATAACAATGCACGGCCAAGCACCGTGCATTGTTGCTATGTATAGGTAAATCAATGCTTACTGTTATATCAGGTACCTGCCGTAAGACACTAACTGTTTTCTTCATTCTCCTGATTATCTTTCTTGTTTTTACGTTTCCCAAGAGGGCCGCTGAAACGTCCCCGATTTAATTTGACCCCGTATTTGTTCAATATGCGGAATACAGAACTCCTGCTGTTAAAACCGCTGATGGCATGGATTTCTGAAATGCTGTATCCATTTTTATACATATCTACTATCATCTTGGCCCGTTCCTCTGCGTTGGTGATATTCCACTTTTTGGAAACTATTATATCTTGCTGCAGTTGTACGATATGCGATGATGCGTTACGTAGTGCGGCGCATTCTTCCGGTAATGAACCGAACATTTCGATAACATCAGATACTTTTGTGTCAGGAAACAATATATTTTTCGTATCTATCTTGTCATGCACTGAAATGATTCGCACTACCTTGATTCTGCAGAGTTCAATCAGTGAAGCGAGTTCTCTCGAACCTCTTACGGCATTGCTGAATTTTGTTACCACAAGTTCATCGCCTCTTTCCAGACTCGACAGGAGCTGTTTCCATTTGGGGCGTAGCTTTTCATGTTCCTTCTGCTCCTCTACCACATTTACGCAACCGAATTGTAGCATCCAGTTTTTGTCTTCATTGAAATCTTCATAAGGTTCTTTTTTGAATATGTATCCTACCTTAGCCATATTATTGTCCTGTTTAGAGTATCTGTGTACAAAGATAGTAGTTTAATTTTATATTCAATCATACTCAAATGATTTTTTTTACATAAATCATACTCTGTTTTTTCTCTTTCTATCCCTTTTTTATCATTGAAAATCATACTTTAAAGTATGATGTATAAATATGAATAATTAGCGGTTTTATACCTATGAAAATATATCAAATATATCTAATTTTGTGTCTGCTATCAAATTAAATAACATGAAACATATTATGTCATACTTAAGAAATATGAGAACTGAATCCTGTGTTATGGTCATGCTTTTTTCCATTCTTGTAGCCTGTTCCTGTACCAATAGGAAAAGAGTGTCAGAGTCTGAAAATTTTGCCGATGTTGTCTGTTCATACAGAACATGGCTGTCTCATATCAGGATGATGGAAGTCCTCCCGGCCGATTCGTTGGCGACATATATCACAGAATGGGTAAACATCAGGGATTCCGTATTTATGGCATTACGCAGGGATACTCTAAATCCGCATTCAGCACTTCAGGCTGAATGTCGTATTGTAGATGATTCTGTAAGGATAGAGCTTGCACGCATTGCTGCATCGGGAAATTATTCATTTTCTGATGTGCTTTTGGTCAGGGAGAAAATTTCTCCATATACAGGGGATGGAGAATTGGTTGAAGCGGCAGGAATCATACGGCCATTCTTTGACTCCCTGGATGAAAACGGAATGATTGTCGGTGGAAAACAGAAAGTGTTATCCTGTTACCGTACTTTTCTGGCCGAAACACTGAAAGACAGTATTATGGATATTGAAGAACTGCAGGAGTTCATAAAGCAAGAGGATGTCGTGTACAGGTCTTTTCTTGCCTATCTTCACGATTATGGTGATACAGACCTTTCGGATATTACCCGAGCTACAGAAAAGTGTTGCAGCCTGGTTTTCGATGCAGCCAATAGGGGATGTGTCAGCTATCGGGATGCTACAGTATATATGGCTTTGAGAAGCAATCGAAGGCTTGTTCAGAATGTTCTTGCCTGCCTAGGAGATATACGTTGCGGTAGGGTACATGGCAGAGAGCAGGCATGGGCATACGCCTGTATGATACTTCAGCCGTATGTTTCCATGGATGGTCTTTGTATGGCTCTGATGTCACAGGACGAAAGATATGCTTTGACAGGAATTGCGTCTGACACATCCGGGGCGTTACTGCGTCTTCATGAAATTATTCAGTCTGAAAGACACAGGCTGTCTGAACTGCCTGCTATGCTTCTTGAAATTCTAGTATTAACCATTTAGATATTTTATAATAACATGATTATGCTGAAACATTTTATGGATGATTTTCTCGCCTTTGTACCGCTTCAGCTACCGCAGCTGATCGATGTTACTACAATGGAAGAACCCAAAATCTATGGCGATTATGCCCTGCTGACATTTCCTCTGCGTGAGCCATACGACCTTGAGGAGGTGATGGATATTTTTGAAGATGATATGGAGCTTATTACGCTGTATCACCATACACCCCGGTTGGGTGATAAAAGCGGGCACAGCACCTGTGCCTATTCAAATCCGGCATTCGGCCAGATGTATAAGATGAATGCCCAAACCGACGACACCGGGCGTGTCACTCGTATATTTGTTACAATCTACGATTCTCTTGAATTTATGTATGGAGACCTTTGTCTTGATCTTGATCTCCATGCCAGAACTGGAATGTTCAAATACAAGCGTGACAAAGAGCGTGTCCTTGTTGATTTCATTTAATAGGGAACGGGCTTATGCGGGAACCGGTTTATAGGAAAATTGTGTTTTGGATAAGTAACCAGCGTACATGGATTGACGTGGTTGATGCCGATATGTATGGCGTATTTGCATTCCTTTATAGGGGGTACACATGTCATTTCACATCTCGTTTTTTGCTGCTCCGGGCTTATAAATCCAATAATGGAATTGCCGATGGTACTACCTGGATTGTATCGGAATATGCTTTGGACAGGGCTTTGGCTGAATATCGTAAAATCAACAGAGCCTTTAGGGATAAAATCAAAAAGTCTCCTGATTACATTAGGCCGGCTGATGCGGAGGAAATCATAAGGCTTGCTACCGGTGATGCTGTCCGCTTGAATCTTATATCCATGCCATTAAATTCAAACCTTAATACATTCTTTTATGATTAATTATTTATTCCTTTCATTAATGCTTCTCATACCTTCTGTTCTGCCAATGGCATTGTACAGTTGCAAACATCGTTTCATGATAAGGTTCTACATGGTGATGGCAGCAGACGAAAAGGTAAGGAAGTTTTATATAAGCGTTTGGCTTATCATTCTGCTTGTTTTCCATTATGTCTATATCAAGGTACAGCCGGGAGACTACGGTGTCCTGCTTTCAACAATACCGTGTCTCATTCTGGTTTCATATAGCAGGACAGACAAGCTGTTTCGTATGGTACACGAACGACTTAAGCTGGTTGTCATATTGGCCCTGTCTGCAATGGCAGTTATGGCAATCCCCCATTTGTACACCTTGGCGGCTACGATAGTGTATTTTATGACGGCAGCCCTTTTCTATCCATCATCAAGGATAATACAAGAATGCTGGAAATATGGCAAGAAGGGATGCTGGAAGGAGCAGGCTGAAGAGATTATAAGGGCTTACCACTGTTTTCATCACGCAATACGCCACGAATGTGCGGATAGTGGCAAAGATATGAATCCGCGCGATAACCAATATCAAATCACAGAAAATAATGAAGAATAGAGAAAAAATGGACAAAGCCATATCGGCAGATATCAAGGTGCTTGAGTATCTCAGTGAAAAGGTTGGGGACCGGAAAACCAAGATGGAAGCCTATCTTGATCTGATGTACAAGGCTAACGATGGTTTTGTTTCCCCTTTTTTAAGAAAGAAGGAATCTGACCTCGGGCCATGCCAGTGTCATGTGAACATTTCCGACCTTGCGTCTGACTGGGGATGGCACCGTGCTACGGTACGTTCTTTCCTTGACAGACTTGAACAGTTCGGCCAGATTGAGAGGGAGCGACGGGCAAAAAGTGTGATTATTACGATGCCTTCACTGACTGGACAGCCTTCATCTCCTGATGTTGTACACGACACTCCTGACCTTGCCATGCAGCTTATGGATGTATTGTCTGATTGGATAATCGGCAGAAGCGATACCGAAACCGTAGGTGCATCATGTGGCAGACTTGTTCGTGCGGAGCTTGATCGGCTTGCCGGTTCCGCTGCTCAGTCATGTACTCAGGGTGATGCAGAAAACCACCCGCCCATGATCGTCAGTGCGGAAGATGCTGTGAAGGAAAAAGCTCTCGGCTGTATAGCTTATGCCGCCCATCAGAAAGTCCTGCGTAAGTTCAGATTCGATGATGCCACTCCGGTTTTACAGTTCTTCCATCAGAATCTTGGTGGAGAGTGGGATGCGTTTGTTGATGCCTCCAAGGAACTTTCAGAGCTTGTCCTTGTCAACAAATCATCTGTCCCTGATTTCTCTACCGCTGAAGGCAGAGAGTGTCTCAAATCGCTCAGAAACCCGTTCCTTGCGCTTGTTGCGAAATCGCAGGAGTCTTTCTGAGCCGAAAGCTCATTACAAGTATTGTATAACCCTGGATAATCCGTCCGTCTAGTAGGCTGGACGTCCTGCCGGTTTTATCAGGTATCCGGGCTTGCCCGTCTGCCATGGAACAAAGGGAATGGGGAGCCTAATACCCCTGCTGACTGACGTCACAGGGAGAGGTGTCCATGCAAGCAGCAAGCTGGGACACGGAGGATTATCCGAAACAATTGGAAATAAAGTATGGCACAGGCAAAACAGGTACTTGACGTACACGTATCAAAAGGCATAACCCGTGCGCAAAGCAACGAGCATCTCAGATGCCGTAGCGAAAAGGCAAGGGAATATGCCATGAGCAAGGGGAATTACGATCCCACACGCGAACACCTGAATTTTGAGGTGGTCCGAGGAGGAAAGATCCGGTCTGTTGATACCAGCCGGAGCATACCTGACCGTATGGCGGAAATATTGCGCAGCCGGGGTATCAAGGATCCCAACGAGGGGTTGGAGGAACCGAAATTCCGCACGGTGGTGAATATCATTTTCGGAGGTTCAAGAGAGCGTATGCAGGAGCTTGCCTTTGGCAGTCAGACCGTGGATTTTGAAAACAATTCCGACAATTCCCATGTCGAAAGAAAATCGGAAATAGAACAATGGGCCAAGGATGTATATACATTCGTAAGTGGCAAATATGGTGAGCAGAACATTGCGGCTTTTGTTGTACATCTCGACGAGTTGAATCCGCATGTACACTGCACACTTCTGCCGATTAAGGGCGGACGTTTTGCATACAAGGAGATATTTGCCGGTAAGGACAAATTCGAGTATAGCGAACGCATGAAGAAGCTTCATAGTGACTTTGCTGAAGTCAACCGCAAGTGGGGAATGGCACGTGGTTCCAGTATTGCGGAAACTGGTGCCAGACACAGGACGACGGAAGAATATCGCCGCATGTTGTCGGAAGAGTGTACGAGCATAGAGGAAAGCATTGTCCGACATCAGGAGGTGCTTTCATCGCTTCGCTCCGACATCCGACTGGCAGAGCGAAGGGTAAAGGGGCTTACCACTATGGTGGATAATATCCGTCAGGAGATGGAGGAAAAGCAGGCTAGACTATCGGCAATTGAGAACCGGCTTCTGTCCCAAAATGGAGATACCGCTGCCATTCTTCGTCAAAAGGAAAAACTCGAACAGGAGCTTTCTGTTATCCAGTCAAAACTGGCAGACAAGCAGGACAAGTTGCAGTTGGCTGACCGACAGCTGGCTGGGCTAAAAGACGAAATGAACAGTGTCAGGGAGCGGACGGAAGGTCTGAAGGAAGAGGCATACCGTTACTCACGGGAGGTGCATTCCAAAGTGGACAGCTTGCTCAAGGATGCTATGCTGGAAGAAATGGTGAACGAGCATCGTGGTCTATCGGCAAGGTTGTCTCTTCCGGACCGGCAGATTTTTGACGACTCGCTTGTCAGGTCTGTGGCTGAACGTGGCATGGAAGTCATGCAGTGTGCTACAATGCTTTTTTTCGGAATGGTGGATGATGCCACCACATTTGCCGAAACACATGGCGGCGGAGGTGGCGGAAGCGACCTCAAATGGGGGCGTGATGACGACGAGGACAACCGTGCCTGGGCGCGTCGCTGCATGAGGATGGCATCGCGTATGATGCGTCCTGCCAGTGGCAAGAAACCTAAGCGTTAGTTGGCAAAGAATTGGCGTTTGGTAAATTTTTTAATTCAATAATTAATTCTGATATGATAAAAATGATTACTATTCTTTTTGCTGCGTTATGTACGATACAGACGTATGCAAGTGAGCAATATCTTTATACAGATACTGTACAATGTAAATCGCATGGGGGTAGCCTGGATATTTTACAGCCTTTGGAGCCGATCTACCTTGATGGTGTGCTTGTTCCGGCTGGTGGAAGTGGCAACTGGTTTGTCACGGTTGCAGGTGGATTGAATGCGTTTCTTGGAACACCGTTGGGGTGTGATGATTTGTTTGGTCGCATAAAACCAGCCTACAGTTTCGCTGTAGGCAAATGGTTTACTCCGGCTGTAGGTGGCCGTATCAATTATAATGGGATGGCGTTTAAAGACGGTTTGTTGTCCGATCAGAAGTATCATTATGTCCATGCGGACTTGATGTGGAATATATTGGGTTGCAGGTATGCTAGACAGGAACAGGTGCGATGGACTGTTGCGCCTTTTGCAGGTGTCGGAATGATACATCATGCTACCAATGGTAATAATCCGTTTGCGTTGTCGTATGGCATTCAGGGGCAGTATAGACTTTCCAAACGGATTAGTTTTCTTATGGAACTTTCCGGCATGACTACTTTTAAGAATTTCGATGGTATAGGCCGTCCGAATCGTCCCGGAGACAATATGCTTCTGCTGACTGCGGGCCTGTCATTCTCTATTGGGAAAAGCGGTTGGAAACGTGTTGTAGATGCCGGTCCTTATATGCAAATGAATGAACGGCTGGTTAGCTGCATCGGTTCTCTTTCTGCGGAAAACCGTTACTATGCCGGACTAAATGATAAAAACAGCCGGGCATTGGCTGAACTGAAGAAAGTTCTGGAAATAGAAGGACTGCTTGATAAGTATTCCCATCTTTTTGTCGATGGTAACGAACAAGCTGGTCGTACTTTCCCGGTAAACAATTATAGTGGCTTGAACTCGCTCTTGGCAAGATTGAAGAATAAGAAGTGGAATGGTAAATCGGTTGACGAAAGTTCAAATCAGGATACTGTTGACAGTGCTAAAGACAACCTGTTTTCATGTAATGACAGTGTTCACGGTTTGGAGTTGTTAGAGGATTCTGCTTACCATTGCCGTTTGGCTCAAGATTCTATTTCTGGGATAAAGAATACCGGTCTGTTTGCTGATGGAACAATTGGTTCGCCTGTATATTTCTTTTTCTATTTGAATTCTGCGCAGCTTACTGACGAATCTCAATCAATCAATATTGATGCGTTGGCTCGGGTTGCTGTTAAGTATAATTTATCTGTAAGGGTTACTGGCGCAGCGGATGAGGAAACGGGAACTTCTGCTGTTAATGATTCGTTGAGTCTGAAAAGGGCGAACTATATATCTGACCAGCTATTACAGCGTGGAGTATCATCTGGAAAAATAGTCGTTGACAGCAAGGGAGGGATTTCTGATTATTCTCCTCGGGAGGCCAATAGAAACACTAAGGTTGAATTGCTTGCTCCTGATGTGGTGGATATTGTTGCTTCTTTAGAGGAAGGTATATAGGAAAGAGTTGGACTTTCATTGTTATTGGCTTGGAAAGCAGGACTGGATTTCATTCTGGTCCTGCTTTCATTCATTTTGCATCATAAGAAGTTAAATAGGCTCCGGTTTTTACCAACTGTTAGTCAAAAAAGCGTTCCCTACAATCAGATTGTCTGCAGAAAGTGTTATTGTAGTAAAAAGCGGTCGCTTTTTATCTACATTGAATACCTCTTTGTAATAGACTATGTAGGCACATCTGAACTCTATAATTCTGAATACAGAATTGTCATCGGTTCTGTAGAAGATTATCTTGCCGCTTACAGGCTTGAACTGGCTGTTCACCATAGACTCCAGAATTTCAGTATCCTTGGTCGCTTCGATACTGAAAGTCAGTTTTCCTCCGATAACGGATGTTACAGGCCTACCTTTTTTGTCAGTTTTCCGGCTGAATTCAATATGAGAAAAAAGAATTTCTATTTCTCTTCCGCGTATGCTTACGGTTGCTCTGAGTGCTCCCATATAAGTATTTTTTATGATTATGAATCAAGGTTTCAAAAACTTGATTAAAGCAGAGAACTGCTTTCGGAAAAGAATGAAGATATAACTGGAAACAAATATAAGGGAAAAAATCGTATTTTCCAATATGTCGGCTAAAAAAGGCTCTTATGTTGTTATATTATTTTATGAATGTGTATTATGTTGTTTTCGATTCAAATCCATCCTCGTAAGTACCAATTGCTTTTTCTATCGTGGTGTCATAGTTCAATACAAAGAAGTCGCTGTTTTCAGCAAACCGTTGATAAAATCTCCAATACCATTCATTCGTCTGTTCTTTCATGATGTTGGAATCATACCCATTTACAATATCCATTATTCTAAGGATAAATTGGTCCATAACAGAACGAAGTGTGTTAAGGCCAAAGCTCATATTAGGTTTGGTAAAAGGAGCAAAAACCGGATATCTATCCGGATTATTACACTTTTTGTTCCATACCCAACCGTATGCATCTAACATCTCTAATACGTGAAACAAATGTTCAAAATGAATATAGGGGGTAGGCGTTCCACTTATATATGGATTAGAGCAGTCTGGTGGATAAGTGCACATAAGTTGGTTGTAGATATCATCTACAATAGTTATTGGATTGCCTTGAGTAAAATAATCTGTGTAGGGTCTGCGAACATCATCTGTGATGTTCGATATTGATGCTTTTATTATTCCTTGAGGTAAATTCAGGTCAAGAGGTGTTCCTGCACCTATTAAAAATGTTGTACGATTATTTCCCATAATGCGCTGTATTTACTCATTGAAACATTTCAGGAACTATATCTTCAATTTCAACTCCATCTATTACCTTGGCCGAGAGTTTTTTGCCAAAGTTGCGGAGTTTATCACCTGCATATTTGTCAAAGATATAAGTACTTTTGTGGGCGAAATCAAAGTTCTCCAATATCATTTTGTTAATTCCTTTGTCTTTACATCCATATCCTATGATTATCAGTTTTTCTGCATTTCGCAGGTTCTTTCTGAATCTTTTGAAGAGTTTCTTGAAAAGTAAAGGATTGTTGTATCTTTCTATTTTAGAGGTTGTGCCGGTCAGAAAATCAGCATGGTAAGCAATCGGGCAACTTTCATAACCCATTTTGCTTCGTATTCCTCTTAATAAGTCACTTACGCCAATACCTTCCCTTATTTTCACATACTTGATAGGTATCATGAAATTATTTTCAACAGTCTTGTAATAAGGCACATAATCTAAGCTGCCATGTAATTTATAAAGCCTTATAGGGGTGTCGTATCTGGCTGTGTATCTTTCTAACCGGCAATGATAAGTAGCATTGTCTCTATTCAGTATTCCGTAAAACTCCGAACCATATTCATCAAAGCCGTCGGAAATGCTACCGTTGATATATTCAGTCTTATTAAAAGATTCAAAAAGTAAATCATGGTTCAGTGTATGCACATCAATGATGTAATCTTCTTTCAAGTGACTTAGGTATTTCAGAAAGCCATCGTAATGTTCCACAAAGCCTATGTGGAATGGTTGGTTTTCATAGAAGGAATTACCATCTTTGTCTCTCAGCAAATATCTCACCATCTGATTATAGATGTCGGGTAAACTGAAGACAAAACTTCCATAGTCCGTATATTCGTCTAATAAATCATCACACAATGTTTCGTAGCATGAGCTATATACTTCTTCACCTTTTATGAAGTCATAAAACTCTTCGTAGTCGAACTTATGTGTCTCTGCATACTTTTTTATTAGACGCTTGCAAAATACGAAATGTTTCTGATGCAGATTTAGTACCCCTTCTTCTTGGAAAGCAGGTTTTTCTCCAGTTGTTGAACAGCATAGTACGCCACTTGGTGAAAAATCTGCATTATATTTTTCAAAGTCCAATATATTCTCATTCAGAGTATTTCCTATCGGATACCCTTGGGGCGCAGAAAAGCCTGCTCCAATTAAGATAGAGATGTGTTTTCTACCTGCCAATGGCTTTTCTGGTATTTCATAGTCAAAATCTATATTTTCTTTCATAATGAGTTCTTTCTTATCTTGTATATTCAAAATACAACTTATTTATCTAATAATATGCTTGTATTTATGCATCAATATGCAATATATTATTAGACAAATGTCTGTTTTGGTGACCGGGTTGAGCTGTTTGGAGATGGGCAGATGCGCCCGACACCTATGTACTTCCCAAGTCGAAATACCCTGTTCCTGATGACAGGGGCTATAATGTTTTTTAAGATGCCAATAATATAATTCATTTAGACTTGAAATATTTAATATAGTTCGTTAAACATTTATTCTAAAATAGCTTCAAGTGGTCGGCTTCATGTTGAAAGATTCGGTAAAGACTTATCATCATCTTGTCAATAATGATCAGTAACGCAAATCTTATATAATAGTTTTCATAAACAGAGTCTATGCCGGAAAGGATCTCCAAGGAAGGCCTGTTCTGCTGGTATGATGTAAGATTATGGGCACACCTGTTTCTGTGAAAATACAGGCAGCTATACATCTCATTTAGTCCTTTTTTTATGGTGCATGTAAATGGTTTGTTGCTGTCATTTTTATGGGCACAATTACTGCAGTTTTTGAAGAATGCAGAAATGTCAAGACAACCTCCTCCTATACTATTGAATATTTCCACATATTCCTGATACTCTCTTTCGCAAAACCCCATACTGCTTGTATTTGCATGAAACTCGTCCAGAACACCTTTTGTGTTGCTCCATATTTCATTGGTGTCTATTGTCGAGAAGTCAAAGTCCTTTTTCAGTTTGACAATTGCCTTTCTTAGAAAGTTTAGAACTTTTCTTTTATCAGTTATTTGGGAACATTCATTCAAATTCCAGGGGAAGTATATATCACGTCGCAAATCAAAATCTATGGTGGCGATTTCCCAGCATATACATTTCATTTTTTGTTCTTGCGCACCTGTCATTTTCATAAAGATGGATTGCATGATATTATCCCACAACGGGTACATTTCAATTCCCCAACTCATTGAGTGGGTTATGGTGGATGTATCACACAAGATGTCCGATACCGGTGCTAATATGAAGTCGGAATGCACACTCATGGCCTACTTAAATATTTTTGATATATTTCGATTGATTTGGAAATTCTTTCACGCAGATATTTGAGGCACGCAGGAGATTTAGTATGCAGATAGTTATTAACTTTTATGTCCCTGATTGTGCTTTTTAACTCTTCCTCTAAAGCTTCTTTTTTGGATGTATCTAATGTCCTCTTCTCAAAAGCAGTGAAATAGATAAGTCCGAAAAAATAAATATCCAGTTCTATGATTGACTGAAAGCGTCTTTTATAGTTCAATTCTGTAATGAGGGTGTTAATATTATTCAGATATGGTTTATAGTCCTTATTGGGGAAAATGTTGGTAAATCTACCAAATATTTGAGAATCTTTGTCGCCTACAACAGAGTAAATGTATGTTTCATAATAGCTTTCCATTTTGCTTGCATATCCATACCCGATACCTCTTTCCGAACCCTTTTTCTTGTACTGCGAGAGTAATGCCGCATATCTTACAAAGTCCATGCTGCTTTTTCGGGATTTATCAACAACACTGCTTGATATTTCCTTGCAGAATCCGGGATCAAACCATTCTTTGAGCTGATGGTTCAGGAAGTAGAGGGAAGCTCGGCTTTCCAGTACGTAAAGTGACTTTCCGCGTATGTTGATGTTTCTGAACAAGGTGGAGAAAAACTTCTGTTGTTCTTCTTCCGTAGTAGTTGATGGAACGATATAGGCAAAACCAAGGAAATTCTTGTTAAAGAAATCATCGTCCAAATGTTCAAGGCTTTCATATTTTTCTTGAGGACATTTAGCCATAATTTCTTCCTTGCTATTACCTTTGGCCAATAGCTCTTTAAAAGTCCATTCTATCATATTTTCCTGTTCATCGTCATCCGAGTCATCATCGTTTTCATTTACAAGACTTTCTATATTCCCAGCTCCGGCCTCTTTTTGGGGGAAACGTTCGATGTATGCCAGGAGTACGGATGTAAGTCTCTGCTGGCCGTCGATAATTAGGTTATCTTGTCCGTTTGCCGTTTTATAAGCTCCGATAATCACAGGTGGGATGAATTGTTTTTCTTTGAATGAGTCAATCAGGTTGGTATAGTCATCTTTGTTCCATACAAATGTACGTTGATATTCAGGTAACACTATGTTGCGTTTCAGTATCATCTGTATCCAGTAGGCTAGTGAATACTCGCCATAATATGTCCGGTTGTTATTCATTTTAAACTACAAAGGGATTAAAGGTTATATTTATATGTTTATAAAGGTGTGCGTAATATAAGAAAACTTATTGATACTTGAAAATATTTTCAGGAATTTAATTTTGTTAAGAATGAAATTTGATATTTTGTATTGTATTATTATTAACGTTTTGCAAAACGTTAAAAAATCAAACAGCGATTTTTGCTGATAATTGTTATGAGTTTAATTATATATTTTATAGGCATATGAGTGATAATTTAACAAAAATACAACAAGCTTTACGCAATAATAGAAATGATTTAGCTTTTATCGTAGGCAATGGCATTAATAGATTTGCATATGGTGATCGTCAAAATGTTTCTTGGAATGGACTTCTATTGGAAGTGTGGCAGCAGATTTCTTATAGAACTATGAGTGATATATCTTCTGGAATTTCTTTAACAGAGTTTTATGATATTATGGAGATGGAAGCAGGCTCTATTGATAAAGTTAGGCAAAAAGTTGTTGATTTACTAGGTGAGTGGCGGCCGGATGAATACCATAAATGGTTGCAGGAGAAAATATCTTCAGACTGGGATGTACCTTTATTGACTACTAATTTTGATATGAACCTAAATGAAGGATTGACTCTTAATAAGTTAGAGTCTGAGAATTTGAAATTTGCAGACTATTATCCATGGAATGTTTATTTTTCCAGAACAGAGTTGAACAGTCCTACTGAAGGATTTGGAGTATGGCATATTAACGGAATGCTTAAATATAAAAGAAGTATTAGATTAGGGCTATCTGAGTATATGAGTTTATTATCCAGAGTACGAACATTCCTTCATAAAGAAGATGGTTTGGATGATTTTGATTTGAAGAATCAGAGTCGCTGGAAAGGATATCCTACATGGTTACACATTATTTTTAATAAATCATTGTGTATATTTGGTTTGGCTTTAGATGAAAATGAAACGTTTCTGAGATGGTTGTTGATTGAGCGTGCAAAATATTTTAAGAGGTATCCTGAGCGCAAGAAAAAAGGTTGGTTCGTGTGTAAAGCAGGTGAATGCTCAGAAGGTAAGAGATTATATTTGGACTATATTGGGTTTGAATTAGTACAATTGGATAGTTATGATGATATTTATAGAGGAATGTTCTTACCTTAAATTTGGGATATTTTTATAAATGAGGGGTATCACTTTATGTCAAATAAACCTAATGCAATGGTTTTCATGGATGCAAAACAAACATAGGATGGATAGAAGTACGAGATTCTTAAGGATAAATAGATAAAACTTTCAACGAGTATGAACCATAAATAATGTGAAGATGGCTGGAGTCGTTTAAGGGATTGCGTCGGCAAGGACAATGCTTCCTTTTATAGACTATGAATAAAGTATTATATTTACTTCTATCTTATAAATAAGTGTAAAGAAACAGGAATGGATGGAAAATAGACCGTCTGTGACCTTTTTTCCATCCTCTTCTTGCCTACAAAATTTAAGTTATATAAGTATATCACATATGATCAAATATTTCTTTTGTGTATTATTCTTTTTCACTAAGTTCATCCATATTATGTTTTTTCCCTTTATTCATATTACATCTAGCAAACAATTCCTCTTGCTTTTTGAATGTTGAATGTTAAATGTTAGGAAAAGTTATTCGCCACTAACATAAATAAAACGACCTTCAGCTACTATTTTATTTATATTATTTATAAACTTCATAATAATATTCTTATTAGATGAAGTCTTTTCTTGCTTGAGATATTCTGTTGAAATATTTTTTATCAACAATAGGTTGTCTACCATTAAACGAATATCTCCAAATTCATCTATTTTTAATCCAGTTTTTTTATTAAAGGATATAAAAATAGGCATTAGTATTTCTATTTCAACATCGTTGATGCAAAACTCAAAATTATTTGTATTATTATAAAATGAAATCATGATAGCTATTTTATTGATGATGCAGGAAAAGTTGTAATAACTTCACCTGTCTTATTATCTACGACTACTCTCTGAACTGTTTCCTCTGGATTTCGGCCTACTTGACGAGGCATATTTTTTTGATACAATGTACGATTTCCTTGTGGTGTAACTTTGTCTGGGTTATCTATTACTTTACCTGCATCTTTTATTACTCTTTTGGGATTTTTAAATTTACTTTTATTTATCCAATTTCTCTTTTCAGGAGAATAACCTGATTTTTTTATATGTCTTTCATGGATATGCAGTTTTGATTTTTTTGTAAATTTATAACCTGCATAACCAAACACATCAATCCACACATTTGTATTATCAACATAGCCATAAAGGTTAAGTATTCTCCCCGCTAGACCAATCAAGTCTTGCGATATATACATTCCCATTTGTGGCGAATAATACCTGAAGCGATTGTAAGCCAGTCCTGTTTCCCTGTCATAATACTGCCCTTGGAAGAGGAACGGTATCATTCCTACGTTTCCGGTCTCCTCGATGACTTCACCGTTCATGTCCAGCGTCCTGCTCCACACCTCATTACCATCCGCATCGTATGCCTCGGTGGGCGTACCCAGATGGTCTGTCAGTATGGAATAAGCTCTGCCTTCCTTTATCATGGCGGCAGGCACGAAGGATTCCTCCTCGAAGAGCCAGAGCGTGCGTTCTTTGCGTTCTTCCTCGGCCAGCCACGCATTCTCTTCCCTTGAGTAGCTCCGTCTCTGCTTCCACTGGTGCAGTGGCACGTTTCCGTTCCACACCCACCGCGTCACGGTCGTCCCGAAACTCTTCGAGAGCCTTCTTCCCAAAGCGTCGTATTCAAATGTCACTTCCTTTCCGTCAGGTCGTACCACCTTTGCCAGCGAGCCGTCAGCGCTCCACCTGTATTTCCAGTGCTCCTTCTTTCCGTCCAGCCATCTTCCCGTACCGATGTATCGTTCTGTTAGGTTTCCGTCCTTGTCATACTCGCAGTGCCACTTTCCGTCCTGTTCCATGGCTCCTCCCTTCAGGAAGCGCCTTACCGTGCAGTCCGGGTTAGGGTAGATGTTTCCCACTTCGTCGCTCTTTCTCCACTGTGCCGTTCCGTCCCCGTATTCGGCATATTCCAGTTGTCCGTTCGGAGTGTACCCGTACCGTGTCGTTCCACGTCTGCTGTCTTCCGTTGCGAGCAGCCGGTCAGCCTTGCTCCAGTGGTAGCGGCGCATGTGGCGTGTCTGCGCGTCCTTTCTCGTGCGTGCGTCCACAAGGCGACCAATGTTGTCGTATGCGAAGCTCCGCATCACACCTCCGGGCAGCATACGCTCTGTTTCAAAGCCCAGCGTGTCGTAGCTGTGCTGCGACTGCCACTGTCTTTCACCGTTTCCACAGCCGTCTCCGGCCTGGAACTCTGTCAGTTCTCCGAACTCGTTGCGTTTGTATTCCAGATTCGCCCCGAGTGTGCTCTGCAGGGACAGTATCTGTCCGGTCTTGTCGTAGGTGCGTGTGATGGTCTCACCGTCTGCCGTTTCCGTTACCGGTAGTCCCAGTGCGTTGTAGGCAAGCTCCACGCGGCTTTCACCTCGTGTGGCTTCCACCAACCTTCCAGATATTCCATACTGATAGGTCTGGTCGGGTTCATCCGTCGTCACATACGACACCCTTGTTACCCTCGATGCGTTGTCATATTCGTATTCCCGCACGATTCCGCTCGGCAGCCTTTCGCTTGTTACGCGTCCGGCGATGTCACGTTGGTATATCCTCGTTCCCCGGTCAAACCCTGTTTCCCGGATTACGTTACCTATGTCGTCAAGGTCGAACTCATAGTATTGCATCCGCTCGTTTATCACGTGGCGCAGCCGTTCTTCCCTGTCATAATGGAAACCTACGACACCTCGGCTGTCCTTGCGGTGTGTCAGCTTCCACATGCCCGAGTAGGTGTATTCCACCTTCTGCAGGTCGTCTCGGTATTCCAGCAGGTTGTCTATTCCGTCATATCTCAGGTGTATGTGGTTGCCGTCGAAGTCCTCCACTTCCGTTACGCGTCCTATGGCGTCGTAGCGCCTTGTCTGCACGGCTCCTTTCGGATTTGTCACCTGCGTGCATCGTCCCAGTCCGTCGTAGCGATAGTGCGAGGTGTTTCCCCGGCTGTCTGATGCTTCCGTCAGGTTGCCGTCCTTGTCGTAGCTCAGTACGGTTTTTACACCATACGGGTCAGTGATGCATTCGGCCAGTCCTTCGCTGTACTCTATCTGCGTTTCCGCTCCTTCTGGATTTGTCCTTTTGGTCACATTTCCTTTGCCGTCATAATCGAACTTCCATGTTCCTCCGTCCGCTGTGGTCACGCTCAGCGGCCTGTTGCGCAATACTCCCTTGCGGAAGAATACAGCCGATACGCTGCCGCCTCCCGGGTCGGAACTGTCGGTACAGTTTCCCCAGCGGTCGTATTTGTACAGGCTGCTGTTGCCTGCCGGGTCGGTTTCCTGCAGGAGTTTCCGGTCCGAGTCGTATTTCCATCGGTGTTCGCCTTCGTTGGCATCTACTTTCAGATACACCAGTCCGTCCTTGTGGTAATATTTTGTAGGCTTGTCATGGCTGTCAAGCACTCTGGTCATTCCATTTAGGAATTGCAACTTGTGGTCATATATGCCTCCGTCTCCCCATGTATGTATGCATCGGGATCCGATTTCGCTGCCGTCGTATTCAAAGAACCAGTTCAGTCCGTTTCTCCATGTCTCCTTTACAATCAGCCTTCCTTCGTATTCATACCGCATGGCATCGCCCACGGCGTTGCGCTGGCATGTCATGTTTCCCTCCGCATCATATTCGTATGATGCGAGTATTGTTTCTTCTCCCTTGTTTTCGGGGTGTGGCCCTTTTATTTCCAGGATGCGTCCGCTGCGCTCGTCGCATTCCACGGCGAGCCTTCTTCCTGCGCTGTCGGTAATCTCCTTCAGGTGCCCCTTACCGTTGTACCCGATCCGTATGGCGAACCCGTTCGCATCCGATACGCTTTCCAGCAGATGTACGGAGTCGTATTCCTTCTGTGTGAATCGGTAGTACAGGTCTTCGTCCATGTCCCATATACAGTAGCCGTCCTTTTCCTTTCGTGCTTCCTTGCGCTCTGCACGTATGAACGAGGGCTTCTTCTCAGTCGGCAGCGGGAAGGCTACGGGTATTCCGTCGGACATGCGCAGTGTCAGGATGCCGTCCTCCACTACGATACCCATGTCGTAGGCATGATGCCATCCGTTGCCCAACGGTCCCTGATAGTCGCTTTTGCTGTACCAGGTACGTTCCCAGGAGAGAGGGAGCGGACCGTCTATCCAGAAGTCCTCTTCGTCGGTGAAGAATGTGCCGCTTGCCACGTCCACAGGGTGTCCGGTTACTGTACATATTGTCTTGTGCAGCATGTCCTGCAGCTTTCCGCTCTTTATCTTGTCATTTACGGCTCCATGCAGCTTGTCTGCCAGTTTCTTGGTCTTTTTCTTATACAGTCTTCCAAAGGCTCCCATACACTTTCTTGAGAGTGCCGCCATCGGGTTAAGCGGCACGGGCACGGGGCTGGTCAGAATCTGTCTGGCCGGAGGAATCGGGTTGATTACCCCTGTCGGCAGGAACAGTCCCGGCACTTTGTGTATGCTCGACATACCCAGGTCGTTGCAGTCCAGATGCATGTGCGTTCCTCCTCCCGACAGAGGAAGCCCGTCTGCAAGCACGGTCAGGCTTCCCATGAAGGCATGTCCGTTGTTTTTGGGTATGGGTATCGAGTTTGCCGCAAATCCGGCTCCCATCGGTACATGCGGTATGCTGCGTGTGGGGGTAGAAGCCACGGCACGTGGAATGAACCCGCCGATTTTTACGGTGGCTCCCATCATGCCCACTGCCATGGTCAGTGCCGTGTGGCCTATCTCTGCGAGCTTGGCCGAGTCTGCATCCTCGGTTTCTTCCGCTGTTGGGGGAGAGGGGATGTACGATGCCACTGCCGCTGTCATGAAGTCCTGCGGACAGAGCAGCGTCCCTACATACGGGTGAGGCATCGGCACGCTTGTGGCCGGCGGTATGTTCACCAGGTGGATGTCCACTCCGATTACAGGGTCGAGCTGTTTGGAGATGGGTAGGCAGGCCTGTCCTTTCATCCCCAGTGCTCCGAGCACGGGGAGTACGGCTGCCTCGCTCACGTTGTCTGCCAGACTGCCCAAGGCTATGGTCGCCTTCAGTCCGGTGTCAAGCGCGTTGACGGACGGGGATACGCCCGCCTTCGCATTGGCGGAAGCTCCCGAAACTACGCCCGACATCTGTGTGCCTACAGTGGCTTCAAGCTGTGCGCTTATCTGGTCGAAATACCCTGTTCCTGATGACATAGTTTATAGTTGTTTTTAGAGTGGGTTCAAGTTTTGAAAAACAGATAGGCTGACAATAGAATGGCCAGCACTACTATGACTCCGAGCCAGAAACGAAATCCGTTTGGGCCCAGCAAGTCAAGCCAGAAGTTCCCTCCCCAGCTTCCGGGGCGGGTATAGGTCCATTTCCAGTCCAGTCTCAGTCCTGCCAGCCATACCAGCAGAATCAGGATGACTACAAGATAGCCCGATTTCGGGTTTTCCTTGATGTACCCTGGGCCCTCACTGAATATTTGCTGAAGGGTCGTCCATATTTTGTTGATCCATTCCATGATATTTCCCTAAATTTCGTTTGTATTCATACAGAAAGTCTTCCCAGTCCTTGCCGATGGTATGGCTCAGTACCGAGTTGATTTCTTCATTACTGACCGTTGACTGGCGTTCCCGGCTTTCCAGCAGCTTGAGCAGCAGCAGGGGATAAGACGAATGTCTTATCAGGTCGGACGACAGCTTGTCTGCCAGTCGGAATCCCTCGATGTAGCACTCCGTTGCTCTTTCCGTTTCGTATGCTTTCTCCCAACACCATCCGCACATTCTCAGTGTTTCTGCTTGCATGAGGTAATCCTTGCAGTGTGCGTAGGCATCTGCGCCCAGTCGGTAGGTTTCTGCGGCATCGTTCCAGTCGGATTTCCGTACCTGTATGGATGCTTTTCCTACAAGCGAGCTGCCGAGAAGACGCCCCGATAGAGATGGGTCAAGTTTCCCTTCGCCCATCTGTGCCGCTTCTACCGCTTTGTTGGCAAAGTACAGAGCCGTGTCAAGATCCTTATGGTTGATACGGTCTGTATATAGAATGGTATATACTGTTACGAACTGACTCAGCCAATTCAGGTCTTTTTTTACATTGACAAGTGCCATATCGAGGCATTTGCGTGCGTGCAGGTCGGTTTGGGCGGCATCTTCTTTCTTTACGCTGTTCATGAGTCTGGTCAGTGCCAGCCTGAAGTCGGAGGCGGCAGGGTCGCTCCGGTCTTCGTTGGCCGCCTGTTCTGCCAGTTGTTCGGTTGCTCCGTCCATGTCTATCGGGGGATAGATGGAGACTGTTTCTTTCTGGTAGGTCGTCATGAGCTTGCCGAACTGTTCTTGGCCGATGATATCGCCGGTTCCCCATACCATCTGTTTGTCGAATGGTTGGGAGAGTGCCTGACTGAACCACTGTCGGCATCCTTCATAGTCCTTTGTGCCTTCCAGATTGAAAATGAAGCTGCATTTCATGTCTGTACCGCTGACAAGCTCGTGGGTCAGCCGGTTGAAATTTTCCACTACTGTCTGGGCTGCATTGCTGCTATTTATGGTGCTGTCATCTGCCTGCCATTCCACTTTTTCAAAAACGATGTCTTCAGGCTTTTTCGAGTTGTTCCAGTACTCTATTTGCTTGCTGATATATTGCAGTACATCTTTACTGAACTCCATTGCTGATGTAAATGGAAGGGCGATGATGAAGACCATGTCTTCTTCTTCGCTGTCGATGGCCAGCATGTAGTCATAGAAAGCCTTGAGCATGGTTTCGTCCCCCGGATTGATGACAATGCGTATCATCTTTACCGGTTGTGCTACGGCATCCTCCCAAAGGAGGAGCATATTGTCCGCTATTTGTTGTATGGCATTGCTCATAGGTCAATTCAGTTTTACGATTGTACCTGCTATGGCGGTTGTTCCGCTGGAGTCCACGGTGGCCTGTGTGTTGCCCGACAGGGTTGCGGTTTTGCTTCCCATGGCGGTTACGTCGCTTCCGCTTATGTTATATGCTTCTTCGGCACTGCTGTTTATTGTTTTTGCGGCCTGTGTGATTTCGTTGGCGGCTGTTTCCGTAATTTGGGCTTCGGCGGTGGTTTTGATGTTTCCTTCGCTGTCCAGTTCAATGCTGGTTTCGCCTACGCACAGTTTTATGGATTTGGATGCGGAAATGCTGATATTGCCTTTCCCGTCGGCGGCATAGCTGTTGCCGGCCTGATCTGTCATTTTGATGCTTCCTTCGTCGTCATCTATGGTGATGGTACATCCGCTCCGTGTGGTCAGGCTTTTTTTCTTGTTGCCGTTGTCGCCTCCTGTAGCTGTTTTCCCGTTAAACAGGCTGCCCATTACGAACGGACGTTTCGGGTCATCATACCGGAAGCCTACTAGTACGATGTCGTCCTTTTCCGGGATGAAGACAAAACCTCTGTTGGTTGATACTTTATTGCTCATTCCGGCATCGGGAGTCATGACACGTATCCATGAGGTTGTCATGCCATCGCCCTGCCAGTTCATCTTTACCTGTACACGTCCTTGTTTCTTGGGGTCATCATTGCTTACCACTACCGCCTGCTGCGTCTGTGCCACTGGTAGGGGGACTTCCGGGGTCGGAAGACTTGTTGTCAGCGAGTAGAGTGCGGTAAAGTTATTGTTGTAGCTTTCTCCGGTTCCGGCTACATGGGTAATTTCGGTGATGAAATATTCACCTAAAGTCTTTTCTATAAAATCAAATTGGAAGTTCTGTATTGCGGTTTGTATTTCCACTACGCTGCCGAGTGTTATCCGGTTGCAGTCCGTTTCACAGGATATATAATGTGAAGGCGAAGCATCGCTCTGTTGTTTCTTTTGGAAATGGTTTTCTGCTTGGCTGTCGTTGGCAACCCTGATTTCTGTATGTTGGAATGCCTTCGATTTGAAGAGCTTGACAGAAGCGTCAAAGGCCGTTTGCCCCAGCATGTTCATGCCGGTGGGAACATTGGAAGCGGCACCTTTGCAGAATTTTGCATTGGCGGAGTCGTATGAGTTTCCCTCTACCGGGCGGGCAAGTGTTTGTATGCCTATGTTCAGGTCGGATATTTCGCGTCCGTAGCTCAGCTGTATGGCTGATGGCAGTTTGTCAGGCTTGCCGAATACAAGTTGTTTCCCGTCGTAGTACAGCCACTCGTGGTATTGTCTGGCCAGCCTGCGGATAAAGTCGAAGTCGCTTTCCATATACTGGCATTCGTATTCTATCTCAGCTGTATATTCCGGTTTGATGGCGCAAGGCATACCGGCCCTGTCGCATATTTCTTTCACTATGCTGAATAGCGTGGTGTTGGTCCACGAAGCACAGTTTAGCTCTGTTTCGAGAAGGAAGGTCAATGAATACCCCTGGATGAGCAGATAGCCGTGATTGCCTTTCGAGCGGTGCAGTCCCACATGTGTCACTATCCCTTTGAAGCTGTTGCCGCCGCCCAAAAGGATTTCCGCTTGCTTGCCTATCCAGTTCATGCTGTTGTCAAGCGTATGAGTCTTGTAGAATTCACCGGACTCTATATCCATGTGAACTTCAAAATAATGATGGTCATTGATGGACTGTTTCAACACAACCTGAAAAAAGGAAGGAAGAGGAATTCCATCAATGCTGACGGTTGTCTTTTTCTGCTCAAGCATAACGGCAATATTATTTGAGGTGGATAAATAAAATTGCCGCTTGACGGATTGAGCCCTTTCAAGCGGCAATATCTTACATTCCGCTTAGGGGCATTGCCCCGGAGCGTTTAGTTTTTCGGCCATCTGTTGTCCAGCGCAGCGTTTCCCACATTGATGAGTTCAGCCGAGAATGTCAGTGCGATGGTCATCGGCACGTCGTTGTTCACGTCAAGAGTTTCTTTGTAGTAAACGATGTAGGCGTTCTTGAACTCGATTTCCTTCATTTTGGCATCCTCTTCAATCTTCTTGTATACGATTTTTCCCTCCACCTGCTTGAACTGGCTGTTCAGCATGGCTTCTATGGTCGCAGTGTCGTCCGTTGATTCGATAACTACCGAAACACGCCCTCCCTGAATGTTTGAGGATGGTTTTCCCTTCGCGTCTGTTGTGCGACTGAATTCATACTCAGAGTGCAGTACGTCATACTCTTTTCCTGCAAATTCCAATGTAGCTCTAAATGATGCCATAGTTGATAGAATTTAAAAGTTTAACAATAAATTTGAGTGACTCCGTTTCCCTTTTCTGAATCCTGTCTGTCTTCCGGCAGAAAACAAAAAAAGAGAAAACTCCAAAAAACGATCTTTTGAAATTTCCTCCGGTTCTTCCCGACGATTTCTGTTTTATTTGTGGAAAAAGAAGAAGAAAAATAAAACATCATCTTTGTCAATCGCAATTATAGGGAAATAAAATCATATATCCAAATATTTCCTCGTTTTTTTAGGAAAAAGTTTTTTGTAACCTTATATTATATGGATTTATCTTGTTGTAGTATTATGTTTTTGCTCTTTTTCCTTGAGCATTATTGTTTCTCAGGCAAAACTATAACGGATAATTTGTAGTTTAAGTAAAAAACAATAGATTTGCAAATGTCATAGTCTGAAATTTGGGAAATATATGAAAGAGAACAAGACATTCGTGGCTCTATGTACAGAGTCTTTTACTTCCAATCATGCCGCAATATGTTCTGTTGCTATGGTGAAAGTGGTCAATTCTGTAGTAGTGCAGGAGTTCCATTCGCTTGTCAGACCGGTTGCCGGTAAAGGAAACATGCTGGATACGTTTCTTTCTGTATTCGGTGGTAATAAGTATGCCAATGCCCCGGAGTTTCCGGAAGTGTTGCGTTTGATGGAAGCATTTGCAGGTAGTTGTAAGATTGTGGTTTACGATGAGAAGGAAATTGTACGGGTGCGTAGGAACTGTAGATTCTTTGGTGTGGAGAGTAGCAATCTTTTGACTAATGAGTTTTTGGATATTTGCCGTATGCCGGGAGAGGAGTTGGAGGAATCATGTGAGTGTTACGGGATTAAGCTGAAAGCTGATTGTTGCTTGCTCGATAAGACACGTGCTTGTGCCGGATTGTATATGAAAGTTGGGCAGACTCATAGGCTGCCTTCAGATGAATTGTGTGATGGCTTGGAGCCTTTTTCAATGGGGAAGGAGGATTTGTATAATTTGCTCCCGGATGATGAGATTACGGACAGGAATACAATATTTTATCATAAGCATATTTTTATCTCCGGTATTTTTCCCCGATATCCGGATATCAATGTTTTGCTTTCCAAACTGCATAAGTTCGGGGCTATTAACTTGTTTTCATTTTCCTATACAGCCGATATGGTTATTCTTGGAGAAGGGGCTGATCGCTCGGTTTTGGGAAGGTTAAGGCAAGAATCTAATGTTCAGATACTTACGGAAATTGCACTATATGATATTTTGGATGATATTGAAAGGCGGTAGAATCATGCTTTCGATAGTTGGTATTCTTGTTCTATTTTAGTAGAAAGTTCTTTTGAGTCTGCCTGCCAGTCCTCTCCATAAAGGGATTCCATCCGTTTTACTATCTCTTCACGTTCTTTACCATCAAGAGTGTATATTTTATCAATGTAGGTGCTTGCAATGAAAGACAGGTTTACGGTTTTCAGTTCATTGTCATCCAGTGCATATCCGTATTCAAAGGCTTCTGTAAGGATTGGTTCATAAAAAAGTCGGTCTTTTTTCAGTGCGGCAAGCAGTGCGTAGCCATATTGGCTGACTGCTATGGATTTCAATTCCTCTTTCTTGGCGATTTCAGCTCCTTTTAGGAAGCATTTTACAGCTTGTTTGGTGTCTCTCGAAAGATTGAACGCGATACCCTTATAGTCATATAGCTGTATCAGGATCTGGTTGCATTCTTTGGTTTCTTCTTTAGCCGTTTGTACAATGCTGATGCCTCTATCCAGTATTTTATGAGTGAAGGCGGATTCGTCTTTGAAGCTTAGCATGAATCCTCCATAAATCAGATAGGCTGAAGCCCACATTACTGTGCCTCCTGTTTCACGGCATATTTTTACAAGTTCTTCGCCCAGTCGCTTCACCTCTTGTTTTTTGCCGGCATTGGTGGCTTCTCCCAGTTCAAACAGACATCGTCTGTATTTTACTTGCGGATTGTGCGGGTCTCCTTGTGTGGCAATTTCTTTGTAGGCTCCGGCCGTATTCTGGTTGGGTATCTTTATGCGGCACGCTTTTTCTTTCAGGTTGTCCAGCAATGGTTCATATACTTCACGGCTGTTATAGTCTGTCAATATCAGGCTCACATGAGATGGAAGAAGCTCAGCCAGTTCCTTTATGCTTTTGTTCAACGATTCTACGTTTCCGATTTTGTAAATGATGATTGTTATGCCTAGGATATTGTCAGCGATTCCTGCAAATTCCTTAAAGCTGGAAACCATACGGACATAGAATGTTTTCAGGCTTTTGCTGTCATTATGGTCGAGTTTGGCCGCTTCCCGTTTCAGGCTGTCAAACTCCGTCCAGTTCCATTCCGGGTATTTTTTCAGGTCGGCTTCAAAAGATGTAATCCATTCATTTATCAGGAACGAATATAGTATGGCCGGAGATTCATAATCTGTTATGAAGGCAAGGACTATGTCACTGCTTTTCCCGTATGGAGAACCTTCCAGTCGGATGAATCCTTCCACCAGTGGGTAGTCTTCCTGGTCGCAGGTAATACAGTACACTTTTGCATCTGGGTGTTTCTGTCTTTCCTCTATCCATAAGTTCTGTATATTGCCTATTCTTGCAGCTATCGGATTATGTTCGTTGTTGGCCATACTGGAAAGATGTTTTATATTTAGTTGGTTTATTGTTATATTGTTTTGTATTCTTTGTCGTAGATTCTTTGTTCAAATACGAACCCGTGTACCAAGGGCTCATGGGCACGTATGTTGGATAGAATCTTTTGTGGTTTTCTGAAAGCACTGACAGACCGTGACATATAGCGTTTCGGCTTTCCGTCTGTCAGTCTGCACGAAAAGAGGGCCACTCTTTTTTCATAGTCGTCCAGAAAGCTGTTTACACTATAGAATTTTTCAATGGAGATTTCCAGTTGTTTTTTTGCATATGCCAGCTTTCCTTCCTTTTCTTCCCCTGTTTGGGGAGAAGTGAAAGGCATAATGTACCGCCTTTCGCTTTCGGTCAGCTCATTGAATATGATAAAGTCATATCCGGCTATCGGATTGATGATAAAGTCACATTTACGTCCCATACCGGCATCGGTATCGTGAAAGATGTTTATATAGTGTTCAAAGTCTATGATCTCTACATCTATTTCCGAGTTGTTGTTGATGACGGATACGCCATTACCTGTATATTGTACAATTTGCGGTTGTCCGTCTCGTATTTCGAATTTGCCTTTAGGCCGTTGTTCTCTCCGGACTTGCATAGTATCTTCTTTCCATTCCTGTCCGAAATGTTTGGGGTAGTCCTTTTTGAGGAAATCAATCAGTGCGCTGTCCATACATTATTTCTCCATGCTTTCGTATTCGTCAAAGATTCGTTCCATCGTGTCGGACATATCGTAGGTGTTGATTACATATTCTTCAGTATCGTTGTCCGTTGCCATTAGTGATGTCAGAGTGCCTTCATGCACACGATATACGGCGATATTATCCTTTTCTAGGAATGGATAGTTTTCCCTTGCCTTTTCAAAATATCCGGCACGTAGCAATACGTTCAGATGGTTTACGATATAAGGACTGTGTGTGGCTATCATTAGCCCCAGCTTGCGGTCTTCATTGTTCTTGTGGAACGCTTCATCAACAAGATTGCTTATGAGGGCTCTCTGTGCTTCAGGATCAAGGCTCAGTTCGGCTTCTTCTATATGGATATGCACATACTTCTCCAAATCGCTTTGGTTGATTTGGGGAGTGAATTTTTCAAGTCTGTCTTGTTTGTACAGATAGTCCAGCACAGAACGCTTGAAAGCGTCCTTGAATGAGAATTCTTTTGCAAAATAGCGGACAATGGTAACCAATGGGGCAGATGTCTGAATACCGGAAGAAGCATACCTCAGTTCCACAGGCTTGGCACCTTCCTGCAATGATTCTATCATAAACTGTTTTGGTTTGTTGCCGGACTTCTGGACTTTCATCTTCAGGTTCAAATAGTCCAGTTGCTGTTCTTTGATGACATCTGTTGCGTCGTTGAAATCGTTGAATGTCTCGTGAAAGAAGAAGCCGAGGCTTGCCCCTTTGAGCGTGGCCACTTTGGATGCCCATGTAGGGATTACGCTTCGTGTTTCTGATACATACGATTCCTTGAAGAATACCAGGTCGTTGTTGGGAATGTTGATGTCCGACTGCAAAGTCTTGTTGGTATAGGACAGGGTATATTGGTTCCCGTTTATTTCTACGGTATAGTATATCTCGGTTTCTGCCGTTATCATACTTTCCAGACCGTCCTGAAGCAGAGAGTTGAAGCGTAGTTTGAATGGCGAACGGGTAATCTTCGCATTTTTCAGATACGATCGGATATTCACCATTTTATAGATGTATCTCATGAGTACAATAATCTTCATGATTGTACTCTTACCGCTGGCAGACTTACCGATGAATACAGTCAGTGGCTTGATATCGCTAATCTCCACTTCTTTAAGTGGACCCAAATTCTTGATGATTATAGATTCTTTCATGATTGTAACGTTGTTTTCTAATAGACAAAGATAGTGGGAAGGTAAGGGATGTATGAACGAAAAAAACTGTTTTTTGGTTCTGCTTCCGAACCGAATCCTATCTTTGAGAACTCAAAGATACGGATAATTAATGAATTACGGATATTTGAAGACTGATTTTTTCATTAATTATCTTGTTTGTTTCTATCTGAAACTGTTTTATTGTTTGTTTGATTACATGTGCCCACGTACATTCGTACAGTTAATTGCCTGTTCTCTTGGTCGTTTTCAGGCAAAAGGCTATCTTTGTAGCCAAAATACATTGATTATGTGCAAATTCTCTGAATCTACTAAACAGAAACTTGGTAATGCGATTATATATATTGCGCGTCATACATCCGGTCTCAGCAAGACAAAGCTGCTGAAGCTTTTGTATCTGATGGAGGAACGTATGGCGTTGAAATATCATGTCCCGTTCATTGGTATTCCGTTTGAGGTATGGCAGGCAGGCCCTGTAGCGAAGGACGTCTTTGTTGACCTTTCGGACGGCCCGTATCTTCTGAAGTCTTTTGTAAAGACAGATTTCAAGGATGGCGGTACCTTCATTGAGGCGGTAGCCGATTTTGATGATAGCGAATTCTCAGAATGTGAGATAGAGATGATGGACGAGATACTGGCAAAATATGGTAATATGACTGCATCCGACTTGGTTGCAGAGACACACAAGGAGGGTACTCTTTGGTATCGGGTAGCTGCTCGTACCGGATTGTTGGAAGCATTCAATAAGCATGAATGCAACAACTCCGACCGGCAGATTGACTTTGCTGAAGCAATGACTGATTGTGCGGCAGAGGATTATCGCGAGAGTTTGAATATACGGCAGACGGCTAACCTCTTAAATGCGGAATCTCATGTTTGAAGAAGGTAATTTGTTGTTTTTCCGTCCTTTTTTGTTCAAGAACGGTGCTGAGCCGCAGGACAAGTTTTTCCTTGTGCTTAAAAAAATGGAGAGTGATATTTTGCTTGCCAGTTTGCCTACATCTAAAGACCATGTACCATCAGATTTGGAGGTTAAGTACGGATGTTTGAACATTCCGGAGAGGATGCTGAATATTTTTGTGTTTATGGCTGGTGAGAATGTGGCGGTTAAGGATGATGGGACACCTTTTGCGTTTGATAAGAATACTTTTATTTATGGCTTCAATCTTGATACTTATCCTGCAGGACAGCTGGATTTACAGGAACGTATGGCGCAGACTTCTATTGAAAAAATAGGTACATTGGATGAAACTGTTTTCAATGATCTTGTTGCTTGCCTGTCAGAAAGCAAAATGGTAAAGAATAAGTTCAGAAGAATGCTGCAAGGTTAGATATATAGCTTATGTAAACTCTCTATGATTGATTTAAGTAGGATTGTGGCCAAAGAGGGGATTGGTGAGGGAGGCAATTGGAAAGTATATAGATGCCTGTTGCAGGACTGTTCATCTGTGATTGTCAAGGAGTCTAAAGGTTTTGTTGATATGGCCATAAAAGGCAGTATAAAGAAATATCAGTTTATCAAAGCTTTAGATATTCCTACCACATCGTTTCTGGAAGTGTCTTCTCTGGATGGCAAGCCTGTATTGGTTACTGAGGATTTGAATAGTGATAATCTATGTTTCGTATCTCCTAATAGTGTTAAGACTGAAAAAGACGAACTCCTGGCTTGCTTGAGGGATAATTTAACTCCTTGTTTATCTTCTGAACGGATAGATTCTAAGTCTGAGCAGTATTTTTATAAGAATAAAATAAAGGAAATTTCAAACTTTCCGTCTTTTTTACAGCGTGTTAAAGAAGATATTAACAAGGCTGCATGTCATAATATATCTATTGCTTTCGATTGTTATTTCTTCTCTATCGAGAAAGGTAAATCCTGTTCCGTTATTGATTATAAGATTGCAGATTGGGATAATATAGAGGAATGTGAAGATATAGATTTCAAGGATTTATTGAATGTTAATATTGTGGAGTTTCAGGAGGCTATGTTTAAGTTTCTTGAGTTATTTGTTCAGGAAGGAGAAAAAAGGGAACTTTATCAATTATTGACTTCAAATCTGACTCCGTAATATTGTAATAAACTTACTGATATATTTTAAATTGATTATTGGTTTGATATATTTATGAATAACTTTTGGATTGTTTTTTTCAAGACTTTGAATCGGACATTAAACATGTTGACTTTAGCTTCTGTCATCCTTGTTTTTTGTTTGGATATGTGGCTTTTTGATATTCCTGCTCCCTGCCAGTTCTTTGTTGCTTGTGGAAAATTCTTTTACGGAGTCGGGCTGTCGTTCATTGCCGCCTACATATTCTACCTCATAACGGTTCATTATCCTGAAGTAAAAAAGGCAAGCACAGTTTATAAGGTTTCTGATTTTCCGGCCATGGCAATAGTTACGAATATCGAACGGATATTCATTGATATGGCAAAGAAGCAAGGAATGGATATTAAGAGGGAGAACTTGAATGAAAAGTTGATTAAGGATATTCTTTCTTCTACAAGATGTTATGATGATTCAACTCTTAGTGATATTGATTCTCAAGGGAAAATAAAAGCAAAAAACTGGCTTGGGTATATTGTCTCCGTTGAAAAGACTTATCGCTCATTTATTAATGGTGTCAAATCACTCTATTCTCAGCTTGATTCAGAATATGTTGCTGCTATATCTGAAATTGAGCAATGCGATTTTTCCCAGCCTATTATGGCGATGCTTCTACGACATAAGACACAACAGAAGTCACAACAAAATATAGAATCAATTACTTTTGAGTCTGGCTTAGAGGATTTCTTTCTTGAGTTGTATAATAAATCTCAAGTTTTGCGTAAGATTATAGAAGAACGTCGGCTGAGATATAAATATTAATTTCGAAAAAAACTTAAAACCACCATTAAAAGAAAAGAGGGAAAACAAGCAAAAGAACTATTGATAACTTTTTTGTGAGAGATACCGTTTAAGGATTGTCGGAAAGACAAAACCACCCCGAAAGGTGGTTTCATCTATAATACAGACAGATATAGGAATTTGTATATTTTATTTAAGTACAATATAAAAATCATCTTTGCCTTTCCATGAAATCTTATAATATTTACTATCAATTAATCCTGTTTCTTTGTAGTAATCCACTAATTCTGAGGGAGACCAATCTTTTCCGTTAGAAAAAAGGGCTTCTAATGCAATTAGTTTTTTTATCAAAGTTACCCGTTGAGTTATATCCTTTGTAGGTAAATCTAACGCATAATACTTCCCTTTTTTTACAAATCCCATAGCAATAAGTTCCTTCTTGAAATTATCACCAGAATTACTAAGTAGAATACTCTGTCCAGCTAATTCAACTACTATAATTTTGTTGTCTAAACTTTCTCTCATTTCACAAGAACTGTTAATATTGTTGTTACAGACGCATTGTCTGTTGTTGGAATTGAATTTATAACCATTTCGGGAGCACCCCCAGGCAGATGTTGACCACCTCCTAAGAAATATTCATTACCTTCTAAAGGACTACGAGGATTCATAGAGGAAATTCCACTAACTTCTCTGATTTTAAAACCATTCTGAAGACTACCAGGATTTAGTCCCATGTCAGATTCTATTTTTGCAGCCTTTACTGATGAAATTGTTATAGTATCTCCCTTTTTGAAGTTACCAAAATACCCCAATGCTCCTTTGCAATCTGTAATGAAAGTCCCGTTTCTACCAATGCTTGGATATGCATCCCAATCTGTTGGGCTAATATTAAAGCCCTTATTATCTTGTAACATCTTATGTTGCCTTGCTCTTGCTTTATTTACTTTGTCACAATCCAATCCAAATGGGTCAACCTGTGTATTGGGGTCGAAAACATATCCGTATAGCGTAGGATTACCACCCGCCAGTCCAATGGGGTCGGAAGAAATATACATACCCATCTTCGGAGAGTAGTACCTGAACCTATTGTAATACTGATGGGTTTCTTTGTCCTCATAGTGTCCCTGATAGCGGAACGGAACAAAACATTTTTCTCCGGTATATTCTTTCGCATTCCCATATACATCTAGTAACATTTCCCAAACAAGTTTTCCCTTGCTGTCGTATGCCTGCGTAGGAGTTCCCAGATAGTCATGCACAATCGTGTAGCGTTCCTGTTCTGTCACCTTGGCCACGGGGGTGAAGCTCTGTCCGTCATATACCCATGTGATGACATTTTCAAATGTCACCTCACGGTCGTAGCTTTCCCGTCCCATGTCGTCTGTCACAAGCCGTGGTCGTTCGTTCTCTTTACACTCCCATTCGTGCAGCAGCACGTTACCGTCCCAGCAGAATATTTTTGCTGTTCTGTCGGATGTCTTTGCCGTGCGTCTGCCCAGTGCGTCGTACTCGAATGTCACGGTTTTTCCATCCGGTGTGATGACGCTTTCCAGCATACCGTTTGCCAACCACGTGTAGCAGGTGTCTCCCGGCTGCCATGCCTGTGTGTTGTTAGCTTCGGTTTTCTCACTGTCCATGAAAATGCTCAGAAAGCCGTGCCTTGCCTGTGCCTTTGGTGCTTCTGTCAGATTTCTCCGGCTCTTGTGTACGAGGTTTCCCTCGCAGTCATAGCTGTAGTGGAACTCGCCATCGCTCAGCAGCCGTCCGCCTCTGTCGTAGGTGCGGTCCCTGCGGTTCTCGTCCCGGTAGATGTTTCCCACCAGGTCGGGTGTGCGGAAGATGCGGTCGAACATGCCGTATTCTCCCCGTATGAGGTTTCCCACCGAGTCATAATCAAAGATTACCGGTTCTGCCGACAGGTTGCAGCGCATCGACATCAGCCTTGCGCCCACGTCCCATCTGTAGCTTCGGAATCCCGTATGCCTTCCATTGGAATACACGTGACGCGAGCGTACCATACCCGTGTCGTCATAGTCCGTGGCTATGCGTATTCCTCCCGTGGCGAAGCGTTCCACCTCGCGTCCGGCATCGTCACGTCTGATGCCGCTTTCCCATTTGGGATTGTCTTCCTTGCCGCAGCCTGCGTTTACTCCGCTTACCAGTCCGAAGCTGTCATAGTCCAGTCTCACGTCAGCGCCCAGCGAACTCCGTACTCTTGTGCGGTTTCCGTAGCCGTCGTATTCCGATTCCACGGAAGTCACTTCCACAGGTGTGTCTCCGGCCGGCAGTTCCATGCTTTCCCTGATGATGCGCCCTGCCGCGTCACGTTCCAGCCGGATGCGTGCCGATGCGTTTGCCGCCATTACCAGGTTACCGTTCTTGTCGTAGGAGTATTCCTCTTTCGTGCCGTCATGATACGATACGGTACACATGCGTCCCCTTGCGTCATATTCGTAGGCGGTGCCTCTTCCTCCGGGACGTTCCACAAGTACGGTCTCTCCGGTACGGTTGCGTATGTAATTGCGCGTCATGCCGTCAAATCCCCTTTCCGTGCATACCTGTCCAGCCTTGTCACGGATGAAGCTGTATGAGTCGCCCCGTTCGTTCACCACGTCCGTCAGCCTTTCCATTCTGTCATAGAGGAATTTCACCTCACGTTCGCCTTCGGTACGTGTGGCGAGGCTTCCCAGCGGTGTGTATGTCATCCTTACGTGGCGGTGTGCGTCTCTTGCTTCCGTCACGCTGTCGTATGCGTCATATCCCAGTTCTACCGTGTTGCCGTCATGTGCGTACACGCGTGTGACACGTCCCAGAGCATCGTATTCGAAGCGGTCCGGTCGGAGTAGGGGTGAGTGTTCTGCAGTCACCTGTCCCCTGTGGTCATAATCCCACCGTCGCAGTGTCTTGCCGTTCTCGTTCCACGAAACGAGGTTGTGCTGTTCATCGTAAACGAGTTTGCTGATCTGCTCTCCACGTGTCATGGCTACCAGCATCCCGTTCTTGTCATAGTCGAATTTGGTTATTTCTCCCGTTCTGTCTATGGTGCGTGTCATCAGGTGCTTGCGCTCCTTGTCATACAGCCGCTGTGCCTTGTTCCCACATGCGTCCACATGAATGACGAGCCTGTCCAGTTCGTCGTATATGTATGTTTCCTCGGTTCCGTCCGGGTAGGTTACCGAGGTCAGGTTCCCTTTTTCGTCATAGCCATACCCCGTTATTCTTCCTTCGGGATCGGTCACTCTGTACGGTTCCGAATATTCCGTATATTCGTATCGGGTGATGTTTCCCAGCGGGTCTTCTTCTGCGGTTACTATTCGGTCCGGCCTGTACCTGTATGTGGTTGTTCCGCCCATTGCGTCCGTCACGAGGTTGAAGCCTTTTTCAGGATGGTATTCTATTCTTCCCTCCTGAATGCCGTCCTTGCCCCATGTGTGTACGCAGCGTCCCTTTCCGTCGTATTCCCAGTGGAAGGTGTCCCCGTTGCGGTCTGTGTTTTCCGTCATCAGGTGTCCATCGTACAGGATGTGCGTGGTCTGTCCGAGTGCGTCAGTGATGGACATCATGTTCCCGTCCTTGTCATATTCGTATACCACGAGCATTTCCGTACCTTTTATCGTTTCGAGGGATATTCTTGTTATGAATCCCCTCTGTTCCGTTTCCACCCGTATACATCTTCCGGCAGCGTCCGTGATTGTTTCCGGTTTCCCGTTGCTGAATCTCAGTTCCGTTCCCATGCCGTCAGGGTTAGTCAGCCTTGTCATCCTGAAAGTGTGTCCGTCTCCGCAGCGCAGATCGAACACGGATGTCAGCATCGTGTCATGGCTGTATGCCTCATATCCTGTTTCCGTATGCCTCAATGTCGTCCGTTCCTCTCTCAGATACATTTCTTTTCCTTGAGGTATCATCGGGAAAGCCACGATTCTTCCATCTTCCATGCGCAGTGCTGTGGCTCCTTCTTGGGGAAGTTCCTGCACGCACCTGTCATAGATGCAGTGCACTCCGTGTCCTAACCATCCCACATAGTTGGAGTCGGAGTACCATGACCGTTTCCACGATAACGGTACGGGTGATGGAAAGCTGAAGTCCAGTCCCTCGTAAACCACTACGCCTCCCACAAGATCTACAGGCTCGAAGCCCATCTTACAGAGCATGTCCGATAGCTTCTGTGTCCCCGGGACTTTTTGCATTACCTTGCTTTGCAGAATCTTTGTATTGAACTTGCTGATGCCCACCTTTTTCAGTACGCTGAATCCGATATTGTAAAACATTCCTTCCATTGCGCCACCGATATCCGGGATGTAGGGGCCTCCTACATATACCGGCTTTCCTGTCGGAACAGGTAGTGAAAATGAAGTGGGTGCAAAGAGTGTGGGCACAAGGCTCTTTCTTTTCTTTGCCTTGTTGCCTTCCAGGGTTGCAGACAGCGGAAGCCCGATGTCGTTGCATGTCATTACCATGTATCCCTTCGGACTCAGGCGGCTCCCGTCTGAGAATACGTTCTGCGACGAGAAGAAGTTCATGCTCTCATGCCCTATCATCGAGGGATTGACAAAGCTGCCGACCAGTGGTATGTGTACCAGTGTCAGCAATACCCCGCTGGTGTCTGACACTCCGCGTTTCAGGCCGTTGATTGTTACGTTTGTGCCCAGAAAGGGAATGTAGTCCGCCGGATCCACCACGATTCCTATGTACGGATGGACCGGATTGTAAGGAGGTACGGCTGTCATGTGTACATCCACCCCGGTGACTGCAGTCAAGTGTGTGTCGGCGAGTAGCATGGACTTTGTTTTATGGGTTTGGAAATTGTTATGACATATTGAAATTCAGGGTTCCGCCACTGATATTTGTTATATTCGTTCCTTTTACATCAACCATTTTTCCTGAAATAGAGATACTGGTTGTGCCTTTGGATTCTATTGCAGGTGCTTCCGATGTGAGTTTGGTTTGGCTTGTAATAAGTGTTTCAGTGGTTCCATCCACTGTGGTCTTGTCGCTTTTTACAATTACCTCTTTGTCTCCTTTGGTATCTACCTTCTCATCAGCGTGTATTTCGATTACTTTGGAATGCAGGGTGATTTTCTCTTCCGAGTCGATGGTGATGGTCTTGTCACCGCCCAACAATACTTTGCTGCCGCTCGGATCTGTGATAAGGATACTTCCTGCATCATCATCTATGGTGATGGTGCATCCGCTCCGAGTGGTCATGCTCTTTTTCTTGTTGCCGCTGTCACCGCCTGTGCCTGTCTTTCCGTTGAACAGGCTTCCCATTACGAATGGACGGTTCGGGTCGTCATGCCGGAAGCCTACCAGTACGATGTCGTCCTTTTCCGGGATAAAGACAAATCCTCTGTTGGCCGATACTTTGTCGCTCATTCCGGCATCCGGTGTCATGACACGTATCCATGAGGTTTTCATGTCTCCCGACTGCCAGTTCATCTTTACCTGAACGCGTCCCTGCTTCTTTGGGTCATCATTGCTTACCACTACCGCCTGTTGCGTCTGTGCTACAGGCAATGGAACATCTGGAGACGGCAGGTTAGGTATTGTTGCGCTCAGTGCCGTAAAGGTATTGTAATAGCTGTTGCCGGAACCTATTATATGGGTTATTTCCGTAATGATATATGAGCCAAGCATCTGTTCTGTAAAACTGAAATCCTCACCTTGTATGGCCGTTTGTATGTCAACCACACTGCCTACTGTCAGGCTATAGCAGTCGCTTTCGCAACTAACGTAGTGGGAGGCTGCAGTATCGCTCTGTTGTTTCTTCTGGAAATAGTTGTCAAGTTCTACTTTGTTGGATATACGGGGTTCTGCATATTGGTTGGCCGGTGACTTGAATAGTCCTATGGAAGCCTGAAATGCAGAATGTCCCAAACTGCCAAGACCTCTTGGTGCGTCTGGTGATGTTGATTCAAACTTTTGTCCGTCTTCAGAGTGGTAGGATTGACCTGCCAGCGGACGGGCGATGGCTTGGATGGATATGTCAAGGCTTTGCAGGTTTCTTCCGTACATCAGGGGTATGCTGCTCGCAGCAGCAGGTTTGCCGAATACGAGTTGCTTTCCGTCATAGTACAACCATTCATGGTACTGTCTGGCCAGCCTGCGGATAAAGTCAAAATTGCTTTCCCTGTATTGGCATTCGTATGCTATCTTTTCTGTGTATTCGGGAGAAATAAGTGCGGTTACTCCGGCTTTTTCACAAACTTCGTTGACAATGTTGGCCAGAGTCTTGTCCAGCCACGAAGCGCATGTCGGTTCAGACTCCAGAAGAAACGTATTTGAGTATCCCGTCAGAAGCAGGCAACCGTGGTTTCCGGATGCTCTGTGTAGCGAAACATGTGTGGCTATTCCCACAAATGTATTTTCGCCCATCAGTATGACGACTTTTTTCCCAAGCCAGCTCTTTGCCTTCTCCAGTGAATGCGTTGCATAGGCTTCACCCACCTCTATGTCAAAACTTATCTCGAAATAGTGATGGTCATTGATTACCTGTTTCAGCATTACCTGCAGAAAAGAGTGCTGCGGATTTCCATCTATGCTGATTGATATTTTCTTTTCTTCCAGCATGGCAATAGTCTGTTAAAAGTTTGATAACAATTGGAGTCTCTTTTCCCGAAATATGTCAGGACATAAAAACAGAAAAAGGAAACCTCAAAGCCTGAACTTTTTGAATTTTCCTCCTCTTTCTTCATGTGATTTCAGTTTTATTTATGGGAGAAAAGGAAAAAACAAAATCTTCTTGCTAATCGCAAATATACGTGAATGAAAAAACAAAACCAAATTTTATAAGCCGTTTTTGATATGATGAAAGTGAAATAAGCGTTTTGATTTTCAATATTTTCTGATTGATAAGCTAACAGCAGAAATATTTTTAATGGCATTTTTATTGGAAAATAATTATGCCGCCCCAAAGTGGAATGCTTGGAGCGGCATAATAATCATTTATTCCATTGTAAGGCAGATCTTTTCATCAGTTTTTCGGCCATCTGTTGTCCAGCGCAGCGTTTCCCACATTGATGAGTTCAGCCGAGAATGTCAGTGCGATGGTCATCGGCACGTCGTTGTTCACGTCAAGAGTTTCTTTGTAGTAAACGATGTAGGCGTTCTTGAACTCGATTTCCTTCATTTTGGCATCCTCTTCAATCTTCTTGTATACGATTTTTCCCTCCACCTGCTTGAACTGGCTGTTCAGCATGGCTTCTATGGTCGCAGTGTCGTCCGTTGATTCGATAACTACCGAAACACGCCCTCCCTGAATGTTTGAGGATGGTTTTCCCTTCGCGTCTGTTGTGCGACTGAATTCATACTCAGAGTGCAGTACGTCATACTCTTTTCCTGCAAATTCCAATGTAGCTCTAAATGATGCCATAGTTGATAGAATTTAAAAGTTTAACAATAAATTTGAGTGACTCCGTTTCCCTTTTCTGAATCCTGTCTGTCTTCCGGCAGAAAACAAAAAAAGAGAAAACTCCAAAAAACGATCTTTTGAAATTTCCTCCGGTTCTTCCCGACGATTTCTGTTTTATTTGTGGAAAAAGAAGAAGAAAAATAAAACATCATCTTTGTTAATCGCAAAAATAGTCATTTATCTGATAAAAACAAATCTTTACCGTCTCTTTTAGCCTATTTAACAGTGTCTGATGCAGTTTACAAATATGGAATGATGTATTTTGAAGGTGTCTTCATTTCAGTTACGTTTTCCATACCATGCTATCAGAAGCGAACTTGCTATTAGGATTGCTATGCCGATAATCCACAGGTAAATGTGGTTCTCGCGTTGGTTATGTTCGATAATCTGGGTCTGATATCTGTTGTATTCTACCAGAGCACTTATCTGTTCTTGCTGAGAGCGGATTAAATTCAAAAGCTCTTGATTGATTTCTTGCTGCCTTTTGAGTGACTGTGTCAGATTATTGAAGTTTCGGTTTATTGTATACTCATCCTTGATATAGCCCATGACACTGATTTTCATTTCCTGTATAGAGAGGCTGTCTTGCCTCTCTATGATAGGTGGGGTGATATCTTCCTTCTGAGCATAATGATTGAAGCATAGTATGCCGATAAGTATACCGCTCAAAAGAAAAGCGATGAGTGCTATGATTACATAGAACAGATAGTTTTTACGCACCGTTATGGTACTCTCCGTGCTGGTATCTCTTATTTCAGTCTTGTTTTCATTTATTCCTGTTTTCTCGGGCTGCAGACTTATATTTTCATTCATCTCTTTTTCCTCCATGGCTTTTCTTTTGCTCATTTCAATAAATTCTCGTTTGTTTATCTGATATTTGTCTCCTTGGTATAGGACTACCTCATTTTTTACCAGCCAGTCCAATGCTTCACGTACACTGCGTTCCGTAACTTTGATATTCTGGATGTTCCAGTATACTTCAGAGCAGGTTATCCAAACAGGTTTGACAAGGGATTTTGCATAGAGAATCTCCATTATCTCTTTTTGTAGTTGTTCTTTTGTCTGTTCCATATTCTTTTACGGTAATAAATGTTTTGGAATGAAGTAATATGTTTCTCCCGATATTGATACGGTTTCGAAGGATTGCTCCGCATACATGCTTTCCAGTGTCTTCAGCTTGTCAATTACAGCTGGATAAGTGGAATGGAAGCCATTCTTCTTGCATTTTCTTTGTTTCAGTTTGCGGATTTTGAGGTTATGGAGCAGTTTTTCTTCTGTGGGAACCCCTGTACGGTAATAAAACAGGTCAGATATTCTAGCATTTTTTTTCAGAAGTTTGCGGTGGAATGATCGGTTTATACTGCTTCTTTGTTTTCTATATACTTTGCGCAGTATACGGAATTCCTTTTTTTGTATGCTGTCCGCAAATTCAGGGAGTAATCCACGATAGTTCTGCAACAGGCTTTCCAACTCTTTTTCGTTGAAAACATATCCTTCCTCATATTTGCAAAGTGATGAGTCCGGTACGGAAAGCTTTGCGAAATAGGTGTCTGAAACACTGTTGCGGCTCATTCTTTCCATTCGGAAGGTATCATTTTTATGTACTTTCCTGACGATTTCTTTTAGGTCGGTTGTAGGCCGGCTCCTTAATGCCCCCAGTTTGCTTTCATGATATTGCAAGGATTCCAGCAGGGTTTCATTTGTCATTTGGATATTCAGATTGATGGAGTCCAGCGCAAGTTCCAGTGCGGTGTTGTGTAGGATACCTCTTCCTTTAGGGAATATGATACCTCCTGCGGAAAGGCTTTTTGACGGTACGTCAAAAAGAAAGATATTAGCCTCGTCAGTTTCAAGGTTTCTGAATAGTTCCGGTTTGACCAGTTTGTCATCCACGATGTAATTGGCTATATGGTTCACATATTGCCGTGACAGCTCATCCAGTGTTGATTTGGCTTGCAGGACAAAATCCTGATAAGGGGTATTATGGGAGCGGTTTGTCTGTACAAACAGAAAGCTGGCTGATTTTTGTCCTGCTCTGGCAATCAGGCTTTCATTTATCTTCAGATTTTGATTGCTTCCTAATATGATGAACAGGTTTTTGTCAAAGACATTCTCGTTTATCGTATTCATGATATTGTTCAAAGCGTTGTTCAGTCCTGAACTTTCGCGTGATGCTGCAATTTGTATGCTGTCCGTTGTAATGAATTCAATCCATTGGGAGAAATCGGACAGGACTTGGGAATAACGGTTGCCGGTATTGGATATACAGGTAGCGGTGAATCTGTATTGAACATCCGGAGATAATTTCAGTTTCATGTTTTGTAGGGTATTGCATAGCATATTTGCGCGTTGCTGCTCATGCTCGAAATAAAGGAAATGGATGTTCACCAGATTGTTTTCTTTTTCCATTCGTCTGATATCATTAGAATGGACATTTCCGCCTTTGATATTTATCAGATTATTCCATCGTCTGTTCCATACCAAAATGGGAATGTTGATGTCCGTGTGGTCGGAGTCCGACAAACCGGCTTGTCGCGCATTCCCTGCATAGTCAAACAGTATTCTTGACTGCAGGCTGGCTTCATGTATCTGAAGGGTATCATGTGTATTGGTCAGTCCGGGGATTGAATCGGTATAATTCCCGTCACTCAACAGAAACGACCTGTTCTGACCGATTGCTGCAATCAGGTCAGAAGGTACCCATCCGAATACTTTTCTGGAATCATCGTCTAGAGTGGGAGTATCTGATACCAGTACGGAGCGTTTGCTTTTGTCATACTTATATGCATAGACGATTTGCCCGCTTAGCAGACCTCCTTCCATTCTGTTTTTTAGAAGGGGCTCACCAAACACACTCAGAGTATCTCCACTGAAGTATTTGCTCATATCTAGCAGACGGTTCGGTTGGGTCAGTCCTACTCGGAATTTTACAGGCTGGTTGTTTTCTTTATCAATGTAGGCGTGGTCAAACATCAGGATATTGTCTGTAGGTATCCATCCTGCATACTCGACCTTCGAAGGATCTTTGAAATGCCTTTTCTTGGATAACAGGAAACTGTAAAATACCTTTGGCTTGCCTATAATGTCCTGGTCGGCGCGTACAAGACTGTAGTTCCCGTTTTCCTCGTCAATGATGTAGTATGGTACCCCAATTTCCTGTTTTCCTCTTTTACGTTGGAAGTAAGCGTCCTCGTATGCTTGGTTTCCGTTTCTGTCGGAGTAGACAATTAGGTTGCTTTTGTCTTTTTTGACTGCAGGATTTTTCTCTAAGTTCGGCAGATAGTTAAATATATTTTTCCCTGTTGTTCTGGTTCTGTTCCATGCAGATACTTGCCCGGATACATATACGGGCATACTGCATCCGGCCCAGGTCAGCAGCAATACGGCTATGGATTTATAATATGTCTGTTTCATTTTTCTGTATAACTTTGAGTTATTTGGATAGTTGATACGCAATGAAGTTTGTCGATAAGCACTTCATCAATACGGACGCGACGTTTGGTATTGCTTTCAAGGAAATGAAGTCCTTGGCAGTAACCGGTAAAGTCATTGTATTTTTCTCCGTTTACCACGACCGCAACCCTGTCTGCAGGAATACAGAAGTATTTGTTTCGTATATAGTTATAGTGCTCATAATAGACAGGGTGCTGTGAAACACGGGTATCTGCAATGGCTTGCAAGTGTTTGCGGATGTCGTCCTGTGCCAGCACCAGTGAATCCACTGTTATTATTTCTTCTGCTTTTTCAAAGCGTGGTAGGATTGTTATGTGATGTTTTACAGGATATTGCGTTGTGTTGGTTTGTAGTTTTATCGTATATTCTCCCGGATTCTCATAGGTATAGACTACCTGCTGGTCATATGCATCAACAGTACCGCTCTCACCAAATTCCCACTGCCAGGAATTCATGCCATATCCCTCCGCCGCGAATACGAGTTCTTCTCCCTGATAGCCTTCAGACACACCATAGATATGTGGGACAGAATCAATGGCTGCACGTTCTGTTCCGGATATTACTTTTATATATTTGTTGATGGTATAGCTGTTGTCTATTTTCAGTGTCACCAGATATTTGCCCGGAGATCCGTAGCTGTATTTCATATTGCTTTTATCGCTTATCGCATCACTGTTCCCCATCTGCCACAACAGCTTTCTTCCTTTTACGGCAGCTGTATCGTTTATCATAAACTCCAGCTTTTCGTTCACCTCGTAATGATAGTTGTCGTTGGAGTCAAACACATAAAAGTCAATGTTGCTCAGTTTGGATTTTGAGGGCAACAGCAGAATGATGATAATACCTCCTATGGCAAGTATGCCCAAAGCGGTTATGATAATTTTTCTCTTGTTATCCATATTGCTTATAGATTAGCTTTACATTCTTCCAGATCTTTTTCTATTAGCTCATTGTTGTGTTTCAGGGCACTCAGTTCTTCCTGTATGTCGAACTGGAATCTTAATGTCTTGGAAGCCAGTGCACCGAACATGAATCTCGAATTCATACCGTTTTTTGTGTAGATTTCCTGAATACCGTATATTTTCCCTTTTATTTCATCCATACGCTGTACTTGGTATGCGCTGAAATCCAATGAGTCGATTTGGTTCCATATTACAGATGATTTTTTTGCATGTGCCTTTTGTTCGGTGAATATGGTTTCCGAATGGTTGATGTCTTTTATCAGTTCCGAACTTTCTTTTATTGGAACATCAAATACATATTTGCATAGGATGATAAAGATAAGCACTACGGTAAACACCAGCAATATCGCAAAGCGTACATTACCCCATATGTTTTCGTCTTTTGTCATGGCTTCTGTAATTTTTCTTTTGTTAATTCCTGATACTTGTTCCTGCATTTCTCCAATTGTTCAATATTGGATTCTCTTTTTTTAGCTTCACGGTCAAGATTATCCATCGTAATCTGTATCTCTTTTATCTGATCGAGCATTACCTTGTATACCTCATAGTTTTGCCCGTTGGATGCGAAGCTGCTTATTTCATTTTCCATCAGCTGGCGCTTCTTGGTTATCAAGTTTTGCAGATGCTTGTGCTCACTTGCATTTCGCTTCTTGCTTTTCAGACTGTTCAGTTCACGGAACAGTTCTTCAATCTGGAAATTGAGTTCCGCCTGTTTCTTGAATACTTCGTCGTATTCCGATTTTTTGTTTTCAAGAAGCGCGATAGCTTTCTGGGCTGTTACAATCGAAATGCTGCCGCATAAGGCAATGATCAGTAATGTAACAGCGAATATGATGGAGAATTTCCATTTTGCACTTTTGCGCTCTTCTATATTCATTGCTTCCATAGTTCGGATGTTTTTTAATTACATGAAAGACCATTTCTTTTTCTTCTCTTCTTGAGGCGAAGTTGTGCTTTCTTCTCCAACTACAATATTTTCTCTTACAAGACCGATATATTCAAGTTCTCCCATTTTGTGGAACATTCGTTCCAGAAGAGAAAGGAATGTACCTAAAGTATGCAGTGAAGAGCTTATATCCGTATGCTCGTATGTAATTCCGGTAACTTTTTCAATGCTGTGCATAAAGTCTGATGGAGTAATGTTGGTCCATTCGTAATAATATTGTAACAGCTCCTCACGCATGGTTTCAGACAAGGTCTGTAATGCGGAAACGAATCCGTTTGCTAGTTCATTTATGGCCTGAATAAGGAAAATAGGAGGCTGCTCCTGAGCTGTCTGTTCGATAAAAAAGATACGGCTGTTATAGAAACTGCTGAAAGCATTGCACAGGACAAACGTATTATTGGCCAGCGCATCCCTGCGTTTGTCTGACAGGTTACGGCTGTATATAGTTCTTATGTCTTCTCTTATGTTATGCAGAATGTGTGTCAGTTGGTTTATGAATGATTTCAAACCGTCATGATAGGCTGATTTCTGCAATGGCGGTATATACTGGCGGTTTACTGCAAAAGCGTTTCCATGAGATTTTATTTCTCCGATTATCAGAAAGTTTTTGCTGTAGAATGCCTTGTTTGTTTGGCTTTTGGGCATAATGTGCAACTTTATGCTTGGCAGTACGTGGGGGTGATGCAAGGGTATAACTTCTGGATCGGGTTCACCTATTGGTATCATCTCATAGGGGTTTATTGATACAAGAATAAGAAAAACATTGTCCTCAATAGCGGACGGATTGCTGTCAGGTAATGTTGCTGTCGGTATGTAATCTCCATACAACCCTTCATAGAAGATGATTGGGAGACCGCCTCTTGTCAGCCCGTTGCATTTCTTCAGGCGTACACTTAGGGTATCAAGGGAACCTCCGCTTATGTCGAATTCTACGTTGTCATTTGAATCGTCAAGTGCTTTTCCGATACCATAATTGTAGTCATTCAGTTGACTCTCAATACTTCCATATAGAGATTCTATCATGTTATAATAATTCCCGAAGAAATGATCCTTTGTCAACTTTACTCCGTTGACCCAGTTGATGGGTAAATGTTCTATCTTCATATGTTTACTCTTTTGTTGAAGTTAATTTTACTCTTCTGATATATATAGGTCGGTTGTTCTTTATTTTGTTCTGCTCGCTGTTCTTGTGGGGGTCAAGAATCCGTATCAGCAGTGGATAACTGAACCATTTTGTCGTGTAGAAAGTCCATCCGACCTTGTATCCGTCTTTCCCTGTTTCGATTCTGTTCTGTGGAAATCTGCGGTTTTGGTCTTCTATAAACCAGTTGAACCAGTTACCCAAAGAAATGCCATCCGGCAGTTTTACGACCAGCGAAGCGTAATTCTTGTCGCCGATTTTGCGGTTGATTTTTACTTTGACGGATTTGAATTCAAAGCTGTCGATGTTGTCCCAATAGTTGCGGTCAAAAGTTCCGAATTCCAGTTCCCAAGGAACATAGATAGGAGGTGGTATAAGCAGAAACTGTTTTCTGCCCAGCATAATCATGTAAGGCACTATGAACCAAAGTACATTCAGTGCTCCCCAAATGGCATACGGAAGATTGCTTATCTTTTCAAATACAAGGTAATATATCCATCCGCCAAGTATGCCGGACACAGACAGCAGCAGTATTGTTCCGCCCGTGGATTCTCCAAGCCCGATTGCATTGAAAGAGCCTGATTCTGTGTATTTCCAGAAAATGAATCCTAGTCCGATGTAGCATAGGATTGTCAGGAACAGTCCGCCCCATACGAATTCGTTTCTGAGAAGTCCCAGCAGGCAGGGAAGGGCAATTATCAAAGCTGAAATAAGTATGAAGATAACGGCTTTTTTCATACTCAGCTTTCGTTTTAGATTTTTCATGCTGTTTAGGAAAAACAGCATGACTGTTACGAACAGCGGTGCTAATAGGTATTTAAAGAAAAAAGATAATAACGTTTCCATATTTCTGACTTTTTATCTGTTGTTTATAGATTCATATCATATCCCAAACGGTTTTCTCCCAAGATACAGTCTGTATGTCCCAGTATCAGGTACTTTATATGTATCTCCCTGAACGAAAGTATAAAGAAACTCAGAATCTTAGTTACAATAGTATCTATGCGGGATTGCCTGTTGTAGTCATCTGAATTATCTGGCTGACCGAAGACTATGGTTGCTTCAAGATCGTCGCCTTCACATTCTACGGCTCCGTTTAGTCCGAGGTTTTCTCCTAGAATGCCTTCGTTGATGGGAGAATATTGCGAAACGGTAATCACGTGTGGTATATATCTGAGTCTGATTTCAAGATCAAGGACTACAGAAAATATCCGTTCAATGGCCGTGAGATTTTCCGTGTATTCATCCGAGTGGCAAAGAAAAAGGAACAGCTTGTACTTTTGATGGTTGCTGATATCCAATGGTATGCCCAGCATGGTTTCTACAAGGTGATTCAGATTTTCACGCATCGCAGGATTTGAAAAGAAATTCAAGTCACGGTCAATGATTTTTACACGTTCCTTGAAGAAAGCCGTATCGAAGGGAATAAAAAATGAAATCAGTTCTTTTTCCCTTTTTTTGTTGATACGTATTGCTTCAACAATTTCCTTGTTGCTCATACCCGGCGTGCTTATGACAAGGGGATGGAAAAGGAGTTCTGGAAGCTGGTGATACATACTGTTTCTTGCCAGGTGCATAGCAACAATTTCCTTGTATGAGTTTGATGTGGAAAAATAACGTAAAGAAGTGCTCAGAATGTCTTTGGATTGAACACGCGGATTCATTCCATGACAAATTATCATGAGAGAGTCCAGTAGGTCTTCTTTGAGAATGAATTGCAGTTCCTCAAAAAAAACTTCGGCAATGTAATTGTTTGCATTGCTGCGTTTCAGCTCGTTTATTTTTTCTTTCCTGTCTATCGGAGTTCCCATACAAGTTCGTTATTTCTGAAATTGACTATAATGTTGTCACCCGGTTTGATTTCTTCCGAGACGATAAGTCTTGATACCGTTTTTTTAAGATACGTTCTTATTACGCCTGCTATAGGACGCGCACCGTACTTTGGTGAGAATCCTTTTTGTGAGAGGTATTGGAGCGTCTCTTCCGCCAGCTCAATATTGATGTTCTTTTGTTCATGTAGCTGCTTTTTCAATCTTGAGAAATGTAATAGGAAGATTTCCTTTGCCACATTTTCATTGATGGGAGAGAATGGTACTACCTCTGTCAGTCGTCCTAGAAATTCAGGTCTGAAATATTGGGCCATAACCTCTATAAGCTTTGCTGAAGTTGGGGTATTCCCTGCCTGTATCTGATCTACAATCCATTGGCTTCCAATGTTGGATGTGAAAATGATTATCGAATTGGAAAAATCGCCCTCTCGCCCCAGCTTGTCATGTATCTTTCCCTCATCCATCATTTGAAGAAATACATCATATACACTGGAATGCGCTTTTTCGATTTCATCAAATAGGACTACGGAATAAGGCTTTTGTCTTATTTGTGTTACCAGAAGGCCACCTTCTTCGTAGCCGACATATCCCGGAGGTGCTCCGTAGAGCAGAGCTGCCGAATGCTCTTCCTTGAATTCGGACATATCAAACCTGATCATGGCAGATTCATTGTCAAACAGCAATTCCGCCAATGATTTAGTCAGCTCCGTTTTACCTGTTCCGGTAGGTCCAAGGAAAAAGAAAGAACCTATGGGCTTTTTGGGATCACTCAATCCGCTTCGTGATTCGATAATGGCATCAGACAGGGTGGAGATAGCCTTGTCCTGACCTTTGACTCTTTCCCTGAGTTTTGATTCTATACCGAGGAGGCGGTCTTTTTCCCGGGCCTGTATTTTTCCTATAGGAATATTGGTGCACTCGGCTACGATTGCTTCTATTTCCGCAGCGGTTACGGTTCCTATTGTGTGGAGCGATAGATTTTCCAGTTCTGTCAGGATTCTATCGATCCATTGAATCTTTACTTCATATTTGTCTTCATCGTTCCATGTATAGGTATCTGAAAGTTTCGATGTTATGACAGAACCTACTTTGTTGAAAATCATTCGGTAAAGTAATTGTAAATCGGAACTTAGAATTGCATCTTCTGCATTTTCCTGCAGACATTCGAACTCTGACCGGATGTTTTCTATTGTGTTCCTTGCATTTTTGTTGCATAGACGTACAGCAGCAGAAGTTCTGTCCAAAAGATCAATTGCAGCAGAGGGAAGACTGCGTTCCTTGAAATATCGGCGTGATAATTGTATTACATTTGGAATGCAGTCGTCAGAAATTTCAAGATTGTAATGGCTTTCTATTTCTTTTTTGTGCAGATACATGGCACATAATAGAGTGGAATAATCCAGTTCTTCCGCATTTATGATGACCAGTTTGCTCTCGATGGATTGCTTTTCTATGTGTTTGCGGTACGCATCATTTGTAATGGTAAAGATGAGATTGCAGGCTCCTTCACCAATTTGGGCATTGAGGATATTTATCAGAGTAGTTGATTTACCTGTATTCCCGTTTTCCAGCAATACCTGAAGGTCATCTATCACAAGAACTACTTGCTCAATTTGCTTCAACTTATGTATTAGGGCTACTATCTTTTGGGATATCTCATTTTCCGATGATGTCCCGGCCAATAATTTGGCTGTATTCAGCCCTACAACAGAAACTTGTTGCAGCATTTCGTCTTTATTGTTACATATTTCCTTTACAAAAGCATTGATAATGGAAGTTTTGCCTATACCTGAATCGCCTATTATCGTTATGGCTTTATTTTCTGATCGTTCCAGACATTCAAGCATGGTTCTGATTTCTTTGTCTCTGCCCACCACTATACTTCCGCTTTTGATGGTCGCTTCGGTTTTCAGATTCTCTGCGTATGGAAATGAGGCCAGTATCTGGTTTTCTTCTCCTTGAAAGGAATTGGTAGGTGTAAGGGCATTATAATATTTTAGAATATCTTCTTCACTTACCCCAAGTAATTCTATTTGCTGGTGCGAATAGATAACGCCTTCTCTGGAGATGGCCGTAAATACACAGATGGCATCTATGTAGTCACTTCCCAACTTTATTTTGGAGCGTTCCGCTTCATCCAGTACCTTGGAAAGATCTTCATCCGCACATATTTCCTCTGAATCATTTCCCGAAGATATGTACATTTCCTTACGCATGTCAAACCACTCCATCAGATAGGCAACGTCTTTTTGCATGGATTGTAGGATTTCCTTAAGTCCTGTACTTTCTGTCAACATGGCTAATACCAAATGGGGTACACCATATGTACTTTGCTGTTCCTGTCTAGCCATCGATTGGGCTAATTTTATGGCAGAAACCAGACTGGGACTATAATCGTTGTTTGTCATAAGAATACAATTTTATATGATGAATTGCATACAGACTTTTCAGTCATATCCTTTTCAAGAAAATGAGCGAAAACGGATAGGTCCAGAAAGTCTCCTATATTTTGTTTTAATTTTATTTCAACTTGAACTATGCGAATGAATCCTTTTTTCCTTTCTGGAGAAATGGTAACACCGTCCTTAATATGTATAGTATCTACATTGTTTCCCATCTTGTGGTAAATATAATTATAGATATCCTGCTTTGACACAATTCTGTCTCTGCTGACAAGACCATATCTCAGGCTGTTTATCAGACTGGAATCTTCTGTATGTACGATTCCTCCTTGAACAGGAGTTCTGAAAATAAGACTTGTTGCATCGTATTTCTCCATATTGAACTGTTGGATAAAGGCTCTTTCATCAAGTCCGTTTGCCAGTCGTCCTGAAGTTGTCCAGAATTTTACTTCCGCACTCGTAGCATTGGGGGCTGGTACTGTCAGAGCAAAAATTCGTTGTCTTTTTTCGTCCCTGCTTATGTTTTCTACACTTTTCTCTATCTCGGAAAGCTTAGAGAACAATTCTTTCAGTTGCGCTGTTAGCAGATCTGGATTTAATGCGGAAAAGGCGTTTCCGTCTTCTTTGATTCTTTGTATAATCTGGTTGATTAGGTCAATGGCACTATCCGAATCAAAGCGTTCCAGATTTCCGAAATACAAATCAAAGATTCCGGTCGGATTTTCTTCATACTGCTGTTGTCGGTTGATGTATTCCTTTCCTGTATTGTCACAAATGGAACGGACGTTAAGAAAATAATTTCCTTTGGGGCAAGGAAGGGGAATATAACGTCCATTGGTTGCAAAATTATGCTGTTTATATACCAATTTCCTGTTTACAACAGGATACGTATTCAGATATATGTTTAGTGAATTAAGATAATCTTGCGAATTGAATATTTCCGGCAGACGGAGTCTTATCCAGAAAAACCTTTTGCTTGTATCAATATTTTCGGTCTGTTTGGCGGAAGGAAATTGTTGCAATAAAGTTTTAAGTGACTTGTCTGTGTCGGCTAGATCTATTTTTACATAGTAGTCGTTGTAGAAATTTTTTATTTCATCAAAATAATGGGCATTGCTGAATGGATCCTGCACCTTCAGACCGAATTGCGCCGGTATTTCTTTCCCTGCACAGTCATAGAATCGTGTCATTTGCAGAAACGGAACAAATGATGTGTTATCAGGAATCAGGCAAAAAGTCATTTCCTGTGTCTCTGATAGATGTTCTTCGTTAATATCAAAACCTAACCAAACAACATAAGATTCTATCTGTTCCTTCCTGCCAAGGAATAAGTTTGAAGTGATATTTTTTTCAGAAACGTTTTTTATGGTATTCCCATAAGCGATTATACCAAGTTTTGCATTCACAAGTGGATAATTGAAAAGAGGTGTAAAGAATACCTGTATACTTTCTTTGCCAAAGATGAACTTTTCAGTATAGAAGTGGTCTTCGGCATTTAGAATGCAGTTCTCGTCATTATTGGGGGTAACAGACATTAATGCATGTGCCGGAATAGGCAGAGCCCATTTACTATCTATAAGTATACGTGATAGCTGATGAAGTAAACGGGAATCCGATGCTTTTATTTCCTGATGCAGACGGGCCGTTTCATTGGCGAAGACATCCAATAGCAAATCAACCACAGGATCCATGTTGCGGGATTCATTGATACCCCACAGCTCCATAGCAAATTTCAGAATTCTTTCTTTTATTTCAATATGTCTTTTGTCTGGCATAACTCTTAATTGTTTATTGTGATAACGGACTGATATATACAAGCGTATTGAAGTGGAACGGTTGGTCCGTTGAAACTATTTTTCCTTTCACAGCTATTTGAGCCTTTCTGCGTACATGAGTTTCTTTTTTGTTTTCATCGTCAATCTCGGATAATACTACACTCACGCTAATATCTTTAAGCCGTTCTTCATAAGTGGTGATGGCTTGGAGCAAAGACTCTTGGACTCTATTCTCCCAATCACTGATTTTCACTAGTTGACTGAACTCAAGTTCCCAGATGACAGAGCCGTAATTTTCCTTACCGACTACTTCTCCATATCGGGAAACAATCAGTAGCATGATCTGCTGTGCTATGGATTCTTCATAAGAACATCGTTCGAGTTTTCCGTTAACTGCAGACTTTAGGTCAATTGGTATTTTCAGATAACTCATGTGATATATTTTATGTTGTTTTTCGCAAATATACGGTTTTTTATCAAATACTCTAAGAATTTTCTGAAAAAAACTTTTGCATAAACTTGACAAAACAAAAATAAATTCATATATTGCGACCGATAAATACAAAGAAGAGTTAAATACGATATTTATTAACGGAAATATGGCACTTTATGATTATGGAATAGGTGGCAATGAAGTAAGGGTTGATGCTAATGAATCTATAGCCGAGATTCCTTCCAACCGAACTTTACTTGTCCAAAAACTGACAGACGACGCTCCTTCTGAACCAGAGTGTGTTTACGGTTTGCAAACCATAGAAGATGTGTTTGAACGTTTTGAACCAACCGTGCAACTGGAACATGTGGATGCAGAAGGAAACGAAGTGAAGGAGGTTATGACCTTCAAGGGCCTCGGAGATTTTGGGGCGGAAAAAATTAAGGAGAATAGTGAGTTCTTAAGTGGACTGGATATCGAACGTGAGCAGAGTCTTAAGATTGCCCGGCAGCTTTCTTCTAATAAGGCACTCCGGAAAGTGCTTGAAAATCCTGTATTGCGAGAAGCTCTGGCAGAAGTTCTGAGTACCTCTATACAAGAGATCAACGAAGCTCAATCCAATTCTAAAATTTAAAGTTGAAAATTATGAAACCTGATAATGAACAAAAACAGCAACAGGCGGCAACGGCTGCTTCCGTTCAAGTCTCTTCCCAAGGCAAGGTCGCTTCTGTTCCTGCAATAGATCGTCTGAAAGAATTTGGTGGATTTTCATTTTTGGAAAATATTATTGACGGGTATTCAAATATGAATCCCAATAGAAAGGCTCGTCGGAATATTTTCTTGACTGATAAACAATGGGATGCTGAGCGTAGAGCTCTTGCCAGATGTTTGGGCGTATGGGAGAAACTGATTCGCAAAGAACTCACTGTTGAGCAAATGCTGGAAATGGCTAAGGAAACTGCTCTTCAGGCTGAAGAACTGTTGAATAAGAATTTGAAAGCAGCATTGGCTCGCACCCATGATTTGGAGCAGGCTTATCGTTCTGTAGCATATTTTTATAAAAATACAGAAAGTGATAAGGTCAAGAATATTACAATCGTTAATGCCAGCATGGAGCAGTTGCGTGATTTGGATAATACAGTCTTTGCTGACTATATTAATAAGGAATTGAGGCAGAATTTCGACCGTTTGGATTTGCGCCGTAATTATTCTTTGTTGGTTGTGCCGGGTTATTTAGGTTCTAATGCTATTTTGGACAAGTGGTCTAAGATGGCTTATGAAAATAAGGCATTCCTTATTACAGACTTCCAGGATTTGGAATCTCCTGATGATGTAATTGATATCTTCTTTAATGCAGACCATACAAGTGGCGATGCCTTCAAGTCAAATACAGTGATGACATGTAATTGGCTGCTTGGTCGCGCAAAGGAGGATTCCGTTGGAGAAGAAGAGAATCTTTATGTTCCGCCATCAACAGCACTTGCCGGAAAGATTTATGGTACCTTGATGTCTCAGGTTGTTGCTGGCAAGAAATTCGGAGGACTTAATGAAGTTGAAAGTGTCCGTTTCGACTTGAAGCGTAGCGAAATTTCTGAACTTGAACGGATAGGACTTGTTCCGATGGTTAATGAATATAGCAAAGTGATGGCTTTCTCTGCCAAAACTTTGTTCAATGGAGATAATCTCGGGTTGCAGACTTATTCTGTTGTTCGTGTGTTCGACTATATTACAAAAGTTTTGTTTGACTTCCTGAATCGTCGTGCATTTGAAAATTGGACTACTCGTACAGAGGCGGATTTACGTTCTCAGATTGTAAAGTTCCTGGATAGTGTAATGGGGCCCAACAAGCTTATCGAACGCTTTAAGGTGGTGAAGATTGAACAGGATCCGAACCAGAAAGACCGTATCTTGTTGGATATACACATTACACCGTTCTTCCCAGCCAAGAGTTTCGTCATTCAGCTTGCCGGTCACAAAGGTGACGGTCCGGAAGAAGCTGTTTGGGAAAGTGAATACAAACAAGAGTAAATTATTCTTTTACTAGCAAGCAATATGTCCTTTTTTGAGAAGGGCTTATTGCTTGCTGTCTTTTTATACAATAGCTTTATGAATAATATTGAGAATTTGGGGTTAATACCTTATCTTAATTCACAATTGGCTTCGGCATGGCGTATGGCTGCTGATAGTTCAAGATATGCAGAAACGCCAGAACAATATTTGTGTAAAACGATAAATATGTCTCTCAAAACAAACCCGCAAACAAAGGTTGAATTGGATCTATTTGCTCAAGAAGCAATGAAACAGTTGCATTCAAACTCAATGTTATTAAGTGGGAATGGAATTCCTACAGAAAACAATTCTTTTTCCTTTGACAATTTTATAAATGTATCAGGTAAAGTTAATAGTGGTGTTGGGGTTTATTGTGGTTATAAACAATACGACCTTTATATTGAAGCCAAGTGGAATAATGGCGTGGGAAAATGGAAAGGGAAAAACGGTGTATGGTATATGGAAAAAGTCGAAGGGAAAAAGGATTTCTTTGGAAATCAATATACCGGTGCAAGAAAAGATATTATTGCCGAATCTAATAGATATTCTAAATTTGGAAGAATATCGTTTGGGGTAAGTACTTTTATTTCTATATATCAAGGCTATAAAGCTTTTGATGCAGGAGATGGTCAAGGAGTAATTAAAGCAGGTGCTGATGTTATAGTAGGTATTATAGCTACGTGGGGTGGTCCGGTTGGATGGGCTATTAGCGGAATTTATATGTTTTTAGATTTGGCTGGAGCATTTGATCCAAGGTATACTAAGTGTGTATCACCTTATGCCAATAACCCTCATGTTCATTTGCGGGATAAAACCTATGTTAAACCTCCTTTAATACCCACATATCTACCCCGTAGAATGCCATCAGCTCCTGCCAACAATGCTGTATTCAGACAAGGTTATAAAAGATACTGATATGAATATTTGGAAATATATTTATATACGATTTTTTAAGATACGACGTAGAATAATAGGCCGTGATGGTGCTGACGAGTTTGCTGCAATGTTATTTGTGGCATCTTTTGATGTATTATTGTTTTTTGGAATAATGATACTTACTGATAAATTAGTTGATAAGATATTATCAACTAAATACGAACCTTTTTTTTTCGCTTTTTATATATTAGGGATGTTTACCATTGGCTGGTTTCGCAATCGTTCAATGTGTAAAGATGGAGCATTTGAGCGTATTAAAAAGGAGGTTGAAAATGAACCTAAAAAGTTGAAATGGGGTCTTTTATCCATTCTATATATGATATTTGTAGTTCTCTTTTTTTTATTTAGTTGCTATATTGGAAAGTACGGATTCAACCTTTGAGATTGACTGTAAGAACAAAATTGAAGATACCCAAATGAATGTTAGGAAATATACCTATATTAAGTTTTATAAATTTCGTCGATGTCTATTAGGTAAGACACTTGCAGAAGATTTTACATCACTTTTGTTTGTTGTTGGGCTTGACTTTTTGTTATATTCGGGGATTGTATTTTTGACAGATGGATTAACAGGTTATAATTTACTTCCTGACCACAAGCCTTTGTATACACTTATTTTTCTCTGTGGAGGCTTTATTCTTTGGATGGTTCATAACCATACCTTGCGTAAAAAGGGAGCTTTTGAGCGTATAAAAAAAGAGGTTGAGGAAGAACCCAGAAAGTTTTTGTGGGGAACACTCTCGCTGTTGTTTATTTTATTTACGCTTGCATTTGTAGCATCGTTAATGTACTTGTGGTCTAAAAAGATGATACCGGTTTTAGTTTCATTATGATAAATATTTATCTTTCATTCTTGATGAAAGATACTAGGAATGTATTTTCCATATTCTTCTCAACAGTATAGTTTTCAAATATGCTCAAGGAAATTTCATACTGGACATATTATTTCTTTTTGAAGCGGAAATATCTAAAGAATGGTGGACATAAATCAGACTCTGTTATGTTTATATCAGTTTGTTTATTTTTAAATTTTGCTTCTATAATTCAAATAATAGAATATTATGCCCATTTTACATTGCCAAGGTTTCCTATTACAACAAAATGGGAGTTGGCATCTTGGATATATGCGATAATTATATTAACTCCATTTATATTTTTTGTATATAATAGATATTTTAAACAGGAAAAGTTACAGGCTCTTCTTGAAGAGTATTCTAGAAAATCAGAAATTCGATTGTTGATAGGCCGGTGCCTTTTTTTTATCTATTGTATTTTTACATGGATTGGTTCATATGTAATTTTAGCATATTTTCATCATTGAACTATATTGAAAGTATTGAACCTCTATTTATGATAGAAAATGGTGTATGAAGTTCTATAACTCATATGCCATTTTTTATTAAAGGTAGGTATGTTATTCTTTCCCTTATTTCTCTGAGATAATTTCTATTTTACTCTGAAAGTTTATTTCCCCTGTTTTAAACTCCATACCAATTGTATCTCATGTTTATTTTGCTCTATTGGCATTATTATCGGTTGGATTTTATTATGCAAAGGTACAGCTTAGGGTGTACAATATGTACCGCTTTGCTAATTAATCTCATATTTTTTCAGAAGTCTTCCGGCAAATCATAGATTTGGGTATTCTATAAAAATATTCCTTCATTTACATGTCTAATCACCCTTTTTCGCTGTAATCTTGGGCATATAAAATTTTCCCGACAATGAAGCCATAAGAGTTTCAAAAGAAGGGAAAAAAGATGTTTAACGAATTAAAAACTTAGAATTATGCCGAATTGGTGCAGCACAGCGTATGTCATAGATGGCGACGCAAAAGAAGTGAAACAACTGTATGAATTGATGAAAGGACTGGAAGAACGTGAAACTCCGTCAGTAGAAAATGGTTTTGGAACTACATGGCTGGGATGTCTGGTGGATGTCTTGGGAGGGGATTGGAATAAAATATATTGCAGGGGAGACTGGAGTAATCTTGAAATGGAGCAAGATATTTTGAAATTTTCAACAGAAACGGCTTGGGACCCATGTAATGAAGTTTTGGATTTGATATGTGAAAAATTTCCTTCACTAAGTTATTATTATCGAAGTGAAGAGCCTTTAATGTGTTTATTTCAAACAAATGATAGTGAAGGTCAATATTTTGACAGGTATCTCGTAGATGTTTGTACTCCTGAAGGAAATCGTTTTAGCAAATATTTTCCAGATCTTGACAGTGTCTATGAATGGCTTGAGGAAATATGGGGATATTCTATAATATCTGATGAAGACATTGATAAATTGACTGAAGAATGGGAGAATATTAATGAAAGTGTGTATTGTTATATAGAAGAATTCAAAGTAGTATAATAGAATAGAAATATTGAGGCAGAGTTAATTGATTTTGACTCTGCTCTTTCGATTAAAAATTAGACACTTTTTTACCATTTCTGATGTAATTATTTTCTTTTTAATTTCCATTTATAGCTCATACTATAATTAATTACTTATTATCTATCACTTGCTCTTCAGCTAATCCTTGTCAGTTGGATTTTATTATGCAAAGGTACAGCTCAGAGTGTACAACATGTACCGCTCTGCTAATTGACATCATATTTTTTCAGAAGTCTTCCGCAAATCATAGATTTGGGTATTCTATAAAAATATTCCTTCATTTACATGTCTAATCACCCTTTTTCGCTGTAATCTTGGGCATATAAAATTTTCCCGACAATGAAGCCATAAGAGTTTCAAAAGAAGGGAAAAAAGATGTTTAACGAATTAAAAATTTAGAATTATGCCGAATTGGTGCAGCACAGCGTATGTTATAGATGGCGACGCAAAAGAAGTGAAACAACTGTATGAGTTGATGAAAGGACTGGAAGAACGTGAAAAGCCGTCCGTGGAAAATGACTTCGGCACATCGTGGCTGGGGTGTTTGGTAGATGCTTTAGGCAAGGATTGGCAGGATATACATTGCCGTGGTTCTTGGAGTGAACTTGAAATGGACAGTGATGTATTGAAATTTTTTACGGAAACAGCGTGGTCTCCTTGCAATGAAACATTTGACCTTGTAAGAGAAGCGTTTCCGTCTCTTCGCTATTACTTTCAGGCTGAAGAACCAGGTATGTGTATATACGAAACAAATGATGAATACGGCACATACTTTACTGACAGGTTTTTCTTGGATGTATGTACCCCAAATGAAGAATATTTCAGCGAATATTTTGAGCAACAGGAGGATGCGTTTGCATGGTTTGAAGAGGAGTTTGGAGAGCCGATAAGGTCTGTAGAGGATGTTGAAGCTCTGGATGCAGAATGGAGCGAGCAGTGTGAAAATGCTTTCTGCTACCTGCATGAGTTTGAAATAGTTAGTTGATTGAAGAAAATGTTGGCATATTTCCCGAACAATATCGGTGTTCGGGAAATTCTTTATGTCATTATATTACAAGCCTTTCACGATGCGTGTTCCCTATTTTAGCCAGATGATTTGGAAGGCACTGCAACCTCTTGTTTCTCCTGACAGACTTACTTTTTTATTTCACAACTTCTATCCATTTTTATTTTGAACAATAACCTGTCTCTTCGCTTTCGGCAATCCTTGCCGGAGTGATTTTCCTATGCAAAGGTACAGCGTCCGTCCAGTCATCAAGTACCGCTGTGCTAACCGATTCATGGATTGAGCGGCAGCCTTCCCAAATCGAAGATGAACCTCTGGTTCCCCGCAGGATTGGGCATTCCGTTAAATTCATGACGGTTTCCTTGTCTTTCCTGTTCTTTACGCGCTGTCTATCCTGCATGTAAAATCTTTCCCGACGAGGAAGCCGAAAAAGGCTTTCGAGAAGAGGGAAGAAAAAGAAAGTCTAACAATTTAATTTTTAAGATTATGCACAGCAGGATTTTTCAAATTTCAACAGAACAGATAGACAAAGAGAACTATCTGAATGAGAACACCCTTAATCAGGGAGATGACAGTTTCTACGATTATTGTGCTGATATAGACGATGAAGAGCGTAAGGAAGACATTGCCAATTTGGTGAATTATGCCTTGCCCAAAGGAATGTTCGAGCTTGTATCTGAAGATACGATACGTTACAAGGGAGATGGCATCGAGCAATGGAAAGAGGAGTATGTTGCTAATATCCGAAAGAAAGCGGAAGCCATTACTGTCGAAAATATGTTGGAGTGGAATTCGACGTATTATCTCAAGCAGGCGATAGAAAATCCGTTGGATACCGCCTATCATTTTTATTTGGATGGAGAGGGATGCCAGTCCTTTGCCGAACCATCCTTTGAGTTTATGCAGTTCGTCTGTTCGATTGAACCGGGAACATTACTCTATATCGGAGGTGTCATTGATTATCATTTCTGATGGCAAATTTCATAGAACCACCTGTGTGACGGCAGGTGGTTTCTCTTTTTTGGTTCTGGAATGCCAAGATTACTTTTATAGCCATATTTATCCCTTACGGGGCACTACCATTTATACAGGCAAATCTCCAATTTTAAAGCATCATACCCTCTCTCTGCCTCCTGCATACACCACAGGTTCGTTTCGTGTGCAAAGGTACGGTGGACGAACGCCGCTCAAGGAGCGTTACACTCCCTTCGAAAAATTTGACGACAGCTTTCCGCAATCATAGATTACGGTATTTCATAAAATTTCATCATCGGTTCTTTGCTCTATGTTCTTGCTTCCACCGTCTGAAATGCACATGAAACAATCCCTTTGGGCGAAGTCGGAAGGCTTCAAGAAGAGGGAATAAAAAACAAATGTATATGACAACTATAGAAAGGATTATCGCCTTAGCCTCCGGTTTGGGATGGCAGGTAACTACCCAAAAGAAAAAGAGATACCTCGTGGAGTTCGAGTTCCAGCAGTACACAAAGATGGGACAAGATTTCAATTTCTGTGCTGTAATGAAAGGTAATGACATCAACAGCCTAATAGAAAATATTGAAGAATATTATGAAGGCTTTGACCCTGATTATGAAGCCTATCTTTGGATAGGTACGGATGGACACGGCAAGAACGGTGCACCTTACCATATCAAGGATATTGTAAGCGACATGGAAGAAGTCGAAACCATGATAGATAAACTTTGTGAAAGATTAAAAACATTATAATGAGAACGAAAACACTTTACAAACGGGATGCGGAAAAGGTTGGCATCAGCCGTTTTCCCAACTTTCACAAGTCGGGAAGCATTTCTGGTATGAAAAGACTTTATTATGGTAAAAACGCCCTGCTGGTACGTTGCGGCAGTTGGATTTACAACGTTTCAAGTGAACTTGGAATTTATTATAATATAGCTCATTAAGTTATGGAAAGAAATTGCAAGAAAGATTTCCAAAGTTGGAAAGGTACAATGGCTCTGAAATTACTTTGCTGCAATATTGCGGCAGGTCGTTTTAATTGGCGGAAATACTGTACGCCGCAGCCTTATTATGGACACGAGATTTGTGTTATACCATTACACAGCTCTTACGGTCAAATAGGTTATACCGTGTATTTCCCTTATACTAATATGCCCGAAGTGGAATACGATTGGGAAATGGGCAAACTGACTGTTGATGAAGAAAATTGGCAGGAGTATTTTGCGGCATAGCTGACAAGACAATGGGAGCAGCTACACCAGCCCATTGTCTTTCTTTTGCTTATTGCTGCATCCCGACGCCATATTCTGCCTCTTGTAGTTCCTCTTGATACTCTTTTAGGTCGTTCGGTTTTGCGTTTACTACTTTCAGACTGGCATTTATCCCTCTTCCTTTTATACTTATCATTTTATTTTCTTTTATACCTTTTCATGTATGCTGCCCCATTGTTGGGCCATACGCTCGCGTAATTCTGTTTTTACTCTGCAAAGATACGGCGGCGAATAACTGCCAAGTATCGCTTGCACTACATTGTTGAATTTTTCCGAAACTTTCCGTAATCACAGATTACGGTATTTCACAAAATTTCAGCCTCTGTTCCTTGTCTGTTATTCTTTTTCTCGCCGTGGTGTTCGCACGTAAAAACAACCTTATGGCGAGCCAAAAGGCTCAAGATAAGGGAAAATAAATCAATTAAACAATTATTTGGCTTATGGGTAAATATGATTTTATCAAGAAAGGAAATGTTTTGTTTTGGTATGACCCTGACAATGGGCAGTCAGATGGAGTGTATCAGGTAGTTTCAGTTCCGGAGGTTATAGAGGATGACAGTATTATCCTTATTGCTGCATCTTGTTCAGAAGCGGAGGTTTATCCGACAGAATTATCACCGATAAATTCAGGTAGAAGTTACAAAGGAGCGTTCTTACAATGGAAAACAGAACGTGAAGCAAACGGTAAGGTGTTTTATGACAGGCTCGCGGAAGTAATGGATACGGACTGTGAAATGAAAGTCGGTGATATGGTCATTTTCACAAATGATGCCGGTCTTGTATTTGGCCCTTATGAGGTATTGGCATTTGAGAAACCGGATAATAACAAAGACAGATGCATATATATTGACCACGACAGTTATTGGTGCTCAGAAAGACTTGAAAATTTGCTGCTTGTTCAGAAAGGAAGTGAGTTATGACAAAGGATGATAAGTATCTTTGGCGTTTATGTAAAAATATTATTGCAGGGCGTTTCAATTGGCGCAGATATTGCAGCCGGCAAAGTTATTACGGTCGTGAAATCTGTGTAACACCGCTTTTCTGTTCTTATGGACAGATTGGTTACACAGTAAACTTCCCTTATTCAAGAATGCCAGATGTGGAATATGACTGGGAATTTGACGAACTGACCATTGATGAAATGGATTATCGGAAATACTTTGAACAGGAACAGGATTGAAATGAAAAACAGAGGGGTGGGAAATCGCTCCCGTTCCTCTGTTTTGGCACTTTCGTTTTACCTTCTGAATCCACCCCGCTCCATTTCTTCGGCTTCGCAGTATTCTTCCATATTTTCCAACTTTTCATTCACTTCCGTCAGGTTGTCATCCAGCGACTTATCATGGTTATATTCAAAGCTGTGCCGTACAGCCAGTCCTGAATTGGTTGCAGAACCTACGTCCAATGTGTCTTTTCCCCTGTTATAGTTGATATAAAGCACTTCGCCATTGGGCATTTCAAATGCTGGAGTCTTCTTTTGCGTTATTTCCGCAAATTCTTCGGCCACCATAGTCTTTGCAACTTCCTTCACGTCACTGCTGGCTCTGCCTATACCATACCTGCGGATATGGTTACGTACTTCTTCTTCCGTGTATTTCAGCATAATGTCATAAGTCCCGCTGACATTTCCGTTATACACCACAGCGAAGTTTTGGTCCTCAATCAGCAGGTCATCGCCACGGTTCTGTAATGGTGATGAGTAAGTGTACTGTTCGTCCATGCCGTTACCGTCATAATATTCTTTGGCAAGAGCAAGCAAACCATTATAGTCACCCTTGTCCTTCAGTTCTTCCAATAGTCTGGTATCATCGGACATTTGCAGATAGGCTACAGATGCGTAGTACATCTTTTTTTTCGGTGCTTCTTTTTGTTCCTGCTTTTCGTTTTTTTCTATTTCTATATCCCTGGCAATCTGGTCTATTTTCTGCGTAATCATGGATGATGCTTTCTTCACATCCATTAGCACAGTCTTAATGTACTGGGGGGACTCCTTCAGGTTATCCAGCCACGATTTCAGGTACGGACAACTGTCTTCCTTGATATGCTTTGTCATTCCGTATCGTTGGGCGGTCAATGCTCCGCATAACTCAGCCACAAGTTCTTCCTTGCTATACTCCTTAGAACCGAAAGAGGTCGGCTTAAAACGGTCTAGTACGCTTTCCGCGCCAGTAGAATGTCCCATTTCATGGAACAGAGTACAATAAAATGATTCTCCGCTCTTGAACTGTACCTTCTCCGGAACGATGATTTCATTCTTGCTTATTGAATAATAAGCATCATCCTGATGTTTCACATTGATGGGGCAGATCCATAGGTTGTCACGTATCATCCTGTCCACTGGTTCAAAGCTGAACATTTCGCTTTCATGAACAAATGGGCGGCCGTTTTCCTTTTCCAGCTTTTCCCACAGGTCCGGACGAGCTTCTTTCAGATTTGTTTGAGCGACATTAAACACACGGAAAACCTGCATTTTGGGATACACGTTATATTGCTCCCTCTCATCATTCGACAGATTCTTGTAATCATCATACTTGATCTTTTCCTTGGTTTCCTTGTGGATGCAGGTGAAGGTGGTCAGCATGACGGGAAACGATTTCTCACCTTTCAGTACCGATACCCTCGGCAATTCTTCATCATCCTTGCCCGGCTTGTTCAGTCGCTGCACGTAGTCAAAGGTGCAGAATCTCGGAATAGTATATCCTTCCTTTTCACAGTGCAGCATGAGCATCAGTGCATTCATGCCGTTGTATTCGCGTCCGGAAAGATTACGGGGCCACTGGAGTGCCCCCTCGGTAAACCAGGGCTTCTTCCAGTCCTTACCGATGGTCTCCAGCTTTTCAATTATCATTTCGGCGAACAAGTCAAGAGCCTTGTCTTCGCTGTTCGGTCCGTCCGTATCGCGTTTCCTGTAATTTGCCATATCGTCAGTTCTTGTCTGGTGTCGGTACATACAGGTTTACTTCCTGACAACGGCATGTAATATCAACTTTACCGTTATACAAAGACAGATCGATTTCACCTTTTGCCTCTATCTTGGTAGCAGGCTGTAACCATGCTTCACGTTGTTTGTCGAAACAAATAAACCTTACCCATAAGTATTCAAAATTTTCATCCACCTTTTCTGCACTAAAGGCTGAAAAGCTGAAGAACGGTTTGCCGTTTTTGTCCGTTCGTTCATCTACTGTTTTTCCTATCTTGCCGCGGAATATGAGTTCACCCCGCAGGCTGTCTGTGTCGTCCTCTCCGGCTGGTACGATACTTTCTGCCGACAGGTTGAAGTAAGTTTTGTCGCCTCTGTGTTTCGGTATCAGTATGCCTGTCACTTTTACGCGTATACCACTTTGCAGACGCGCTGCTTCTTTCTGTGTGACGTCCATGCTTACGCTGATCTCCACTGCTCCACTCTGACCTTCCTTTCCTTGGATGGCTGTCTGTACGGTCATACTGACGAACTGTTTCCCTTCTTTCCCGTTTCTGATGATGGCATCACGGCTGATTGTGCCGCATACCGTTATATTACATTTTATCATAAATTGTCTTGTTTATTGGTGTTACATGTCCACGGACCACGTATGTGCTGAATATTGATGTTGAATGCTGAAATGCCCCAGTCTAATCAGGTGCACGAATTCTCATATAGACTATCCATGCAGCTATGGCTACCTGTACGGTTATAATTACAGCCGTACCTGCCCAGCCGACCAACCGGTGACATACCAGGATATGCATTGCCAGTACGGATAGTCCGAGTACAAATTTGCTTATTGTTATCACCACGCGTTTTGTCATGTCTGTTATGTGTTTGTCATATCTATCTTTTCATGGTCTCCGCCTGTGTCTGCTGTTGCGACATGCCTTGCTCGAAATTACGGGAAGCGGCTTCTGAAAGAATTACGGTATTCAGCAATCCGATCACTCGCATTCTTTTAGCTTCTTCTGAAAGCTCGTTGTTGTTTAATACAGCAGACAGTCGGCTCAATTCGGCCGATGTCAATTCACGCGACATTTTCAGTTCGCCGTTATCTGCTTTCAGAACAGCCTTTCCGTTTTCTTCAATGCTCAGTTCACAAGTTTTCACGCCCGGCATCAGAGAAGTCAGGTCAAGCCTGCGCCTGTCCATTGCAGCAGAGATTGCGGCATTCTGTTCCTCTTCGCTCTTCGCATCTATCTGTGCAGCCAATAGCATCAGTGATGTGAAAGCGGTCATCGCCATCTCTACGATGGGATCATTGCAACCTGATATGCCGACACCGCTATCCTCCGAGGACAGCAGTTTCTTCATCCAGGCATCAGGAACCATGGTTTTATCAGTGTTCATGCTCTCGTTATCCCTATACTTGGCCAAAAGGTCACTTCCGTTGTACATTACCTGCTGTTTTATATTTCCTTTCTGAGCAATCTCTGCCAGATAGGTCACCGGATCTACCTCGCGTTTCGTTCCGTCGCTGTATATGTTTGTCACACCGAAATGCAGATGCTCTCCGGTTGTTCTGGTTCCCGTGTTGCCGGAAGTACCGAGGCGTAGTCCTGCATTTACGCTGTCACCGACTTTTACGGTGATGCTGCTCAGATGCATATAGGTGCATTGTACCTTGTTCCCGTTCGGTCTGCTGTATTCTACCGTTACTGTCTTTCCTCCGGTAGAGTTCACATTATTGTTTACCGACACTACCTTTCCTCCGTTCTCAGTAGCCAGCACTGCGTCACCTTTACATCGTATGTCAAGGCCTTTGTGCATCTGCTGCTTTCCCTTGTCCGTCGGATCCTGTCGCATACCGAAGGCAGAGGTGACAAAGAGAAACTCTTTGCGTTCCACCGGAAAAGAATACTCTTTTGCCGTTCCAGCTTTTTCTTCGCCGTGTAGCGGATTATTTTCCACTCCGAAATTTTTTCCCTGTGAGACCATTTCCTGCATAACCTGCCGGTCGTATTTGTCAAGACCATTCTGTTCGATGATTTTCTGTAGTGTAGCGGCATAGTTTCCGCCAGTTGCATATCCGGCTTTTGCAATGCCTTCTGTCCATTCTTTATAATCATCCGGGCGGAGTTTGAAACAGTCGGCATAGCGGCTGTTCTCTTTCAAGAACTTAGAATGATGTTCGAATGATTCGCTCACATTGTCATAGCTGCAGAATTTTTCATTCGTTTTGTCATCCGTGTAGAGTCCGTATCGGCCACCCTGCACAATCCAATCGGGCGTAGCCTTGATCCCGAAGTGGTTGTTTTCGTTCAGTGCCAGACGGCTCTGTCCATTGCTGCTCTCCAGAATACCCTGGGCAAGTGTTACGGATGCAGGAATGCCGTAGCGACGCATCTGCTCCATGGCATACTCTGCATACTTATCTGCATATTCCTTGTTTTTACCTGCCATATTCTTATCTCTTTAATGTTGTACGTTGTTCATTGTCATTCATTTCTTCTGCCGTTTGTTTCTCTTCATCCTGTCGGGTTATCTCGGCAGGGTTTATGACGCTTACGGACAATCCCGTTTTTTTCAATTCCGTTATATACTGTTCGGTTTCCTTGATGCCAGCATCGAACATCGGAATGAGTTTTTGCGAATTGTACTCCGGACGTTCCCCCTTGCTTTGAGGGAGGCCTAATTCTCTTGCCATAGTTTCCGCATCGTTCATATAAGCATAATATTTGCCTTCATGCCTGAATAGGGCTATGGCTTCAGGTTGCTGGACCTTAAATTCCATGCAGGCTGTCAGAAACTGCTCAGGCAGTTTGTCTGTCAGCTGGGCAGACTGGGCTCTTGGTCTGCTACTTCTTGCTTTCTCCAGTTCCGGTGCGTCACAGATGATTACACGTTTTCCGGCCCTGATCAGTTTGGGCAGGTAGTCGTCAAGTTTGTGATAAGGGAACTCTGCCGATTGTGCAAAGCCTCGTTCACCTACTCCCGAAAGCTTTTGTGGGGTAATTCCCAGTATGCTGACACCCTTTTCTGCATCTTCGTTGTACATACGGTAAAAGTCTCCCTTCCGTACCAATTGCAGGGCATCAGGATGTTTCGCCTTTATCCTGTTCCAGGATTCCCGCTGTGCAGACGTTTCATTTGGTACCGTCTTCTCGGCATTGTCTTTTGCGGTCTCGGCCGTCTGCTGTCTTTCGGCATCCTTTTCTTGTTTTTCTCCCGCATGTTCTTCCTGCGTCTGTCCCTGTTGCAGAACGTCTGCAAAGAGTGTTGCAGCCAGATTGCGTTTATACTCGTTCTTGTCCTCTGCCAGCCACATACGTTGCCACTGCTGCGGAGTCAAGCTCCTCGGCTGCATACGGTTGCCGTCTATGGTAGCCGTACACTGGATACCGTCTTTCTTCGTCTTGAATACGCAGACCTTCTGTATGCGGTTCAGGTCTATGTCTCTTGTCTCTGTGCTGAACAGATCAACTTTCAGGTCTGGTTTTATCTCAGCCAGCGCATAATACTTGTGTGCCAGTTCCATGCGTACCTTGTCTATGTCATCCATTGCCTGTTTCAGCGTGGTGAAGAAACGGTTCACATCCTCCTTGTCTGGATAAACGCTGTATCCCGGTTCGTTCTCCGGTTTCAGATACAGGGCCCAGCGGTTCTTGTCATCCTGTACCATCTGTATTTTGTCAAAGAGTTTTTCGTTTGCCTGTCTGACTGCCGGAGTCACGTCCAGCGTGGAGAGGACTTCCATTGTCCAGTTTCTCAGGCGGGCCAGCGATACTTGTTTTTCTGCGAAATACGCATCGTCGGGTCTGTAGCCTAGGGCACCGTCTGGATTGAAGAAACGCACGTTTTCTATTCCTTCCAGTCGAAGAGCACGCTCGATGCGTGACTTGTTCATCCCTGGTATCTCATTGTCCACTTCCGTTGAAGCTCCAGCAGGCAGTACCACATCGGCCTTTTTGCCCTGACGGTCTATGACGAGCACGATGTTCTTGTCATCCTTGTTCGGGAATCTGCTTATCTCATCTGCCACAAAATAGTGCTTTGGAAGCTGTTCGCGAAGATCTGTTGTCTTCTGCCGGTTACGCAGGGTAGCATATTCTGTTTTTTCGCCTTTCTCCGCTTTGTGAATTACCTCGAGGGCGTTGTTCACGTCACTTTCCAATGCATCTATCAGGATAGGGTTTTCCTTGAGTTCCCTGTTCCAGTACTCCACAATCTTCATACTGTCTTCCGTCAGTCGTGCCGGCAGTCCGAACTCAAGCATCTTGATTCCGGATGCTATTTCTACTACCAGCCTTTCCTGTTTCAGTGCATCTTCAGAAGGTGGCATACCGTTTTTCATCACCATGCCTTCGCGGGCAAGTCGCTGTTGATGTCCGGTAGCACTCACAATCTGTCTCAAGGTTTCGTGCACATAGTCATGGTAATGCTTGAACTCTCTCTGACGGGGCATATATACCGCATCACGGTCTGTTTCATAATGTGGCATACCGCTTCCGTCCGAACGTACCGGCACAAGATAGTCACGCATTTTCAGCAGGAAGTCGTTGAATCGGATATGGAGTTTACGTTCGTCAGCTTCCGAATATCCATTCTCCGTGATTCCACCGTCAGTTTTCAGTGCTATGTCATAGCCTCTTTCGTCCACATAGGGGAAGGTAGTCTGGTCAATGTTGAACAGGGTGCGTATCTCCCGGTTATGGATACCCTTGTACTGTTCCTTCTGTTCCTCATCCAGTAGGAGATAGTCTTTTCGGGTGATGATGTCCTCTGGGTTGTTGCGGTTCACGTACTGGTTCCAGTTGTAGTATAGAAACGGTACTCCCTGTTCCTTCTCGCGTACCGATGTGCCTCGTGTCTTGGCATCGGTGTACAGGGTGAACAGATTTGTCTTGCATCCTTTGCTGTCCGAATGCAGGGCCATGAACAAGGCATTGAAAGGGCTGGCAGAAACTCCTTGCGGATAGAGTCTCGGATAGCGCTTACCAGCTGCATTTAGCCAGTGTCCTCCGGCTTCCGAAGCACTACTCAATGCCAAAGAAAGCAGTTCCACCTGTTTCTGTGCAGCATTCTTCTCGATTTGCGACTTTTCTTTCATATTTAGGATGTGTTTGTGTTGTTTTTATTGTATACCTCTGCTTCTGGCAGCAGACTCTTGCTGTCCGCTATCATAATTCTGCGAAGCCATCTGTCGCAGTCTGTCGCTTTGTGCCAAAATGGCGTTGGCCAGTGTATTCAGGGGCAATGCGCCACTGCGGAAAGCATCAGCTACCGTAGGGCTTATCTGTATGGTATAGGGTACACGGTCTATTGTGGCGATTAGCGTGCAACCCTGCAATACAGGGTTTACGATTCGCGGATTGAGTTGCTCGTCCGCATATCGTTTGTATTGTACACTGCCGTTTTTTTGACGGAAGTATCCGTTATCTTCGTTTCTCTGTTTTTCCAGGATTTCCTTACTGGCCTTGTTCAGCAGATTGGTGCCGCCTAGTCCCATAAGCAGCATCTTCAGTAGAGGGTTACGGACGAACAGTCCGGCTACAATGCTGGCTATCGGCAGAAGGTTGTCTTTCAGTCCGAGGGATTTTGTCTTGCCGGTAAAAAGTCCCAAAAGCATATCAGGCAACATGGCTATGATATATCCCAGGTTGCCGGCCACTTTTCCCATTCCGTCAAGACCGAATGAGCGCAGAAGGCTGTCCCAGCCGTTCGTATTGGTCTGCTCTGCCTGTCTTTCCGTGTTGTTCTGTGGTTCGAGGGGTAATTCGTTTTCTTTTATGTTTTGTCCGGCATGTCCGCTTGTTTGCTTTTTTGCATTCCTCATTGTCTGTTCCTTTATTTCGGTTTCAGTTTCTATCTTTTGCTTTTTCTGTTCATTCAGATAGGCATCCTCATATCCCGGAGCTACCACAAGCGGAATGTCCTTGTAACGTTCTTTGCGTTCATTTTCCTGCAAACTGAAATTCTTCATCCAAGCCGGTTTCTCATTTTTCGTTTTGCTCCAATCCATAAAAACATAATTGATGACGGGTATTTTATTCTTCAGCTGTCCGTTGATTTGGGCAATGAGCGCATTTTCATTGGGCTGTATCATGGCAGCTTCTTTGCGGAAATCATCGAATACATTGTTCTCTTTTCCAAATATACCTTCACTGATACACTCCTCTACAGATCGTTTTCGGGGAATATCCGGCGCTAAGCTGTCTGCTGCGGCAGTCAGCACTACGTCCGCACCCACGAATTTGGCGAGCGAAGCCCATGATCCTGCACCGCCAAGCACCATTGCATCGGTCGAAGTGCCCAAAACGTGTCCGGCACCTTTTTCCACTGCACTCGGACGGTATGCCGCTTCACTTCGTGATTCTATTTCTTCGGCCAATGGAGAACGTCCCAGTGTCTGTGCCAATCCCAGCAGACTCGATTGCCCGGCCTTGCGGAGAATGTATTCTGCTGAAGACTTTGGGATCCTGTTTTTCACTAGCTGGTTCACCATCAGCTGGTCCATTCGGTAGTCCAGATAGGCATACGACAGATCGCATCCCAGTTTTTCAGAAAGGGCATCGTAACGCTCATATCCGATTTCCGCCACTACGGTTTCACGCCATTGGCCGGCCATACAGGCTAGGTCACGCTGAATGTCATCCGAGGCTAGGATGCGTTCCTTGCACATTCCGATATATTCTTCTGTAGTCTTTGAATTCCACTCGCCGGTCAGCTTGAGTGACTGGTATGGGTCTCCTAAAGGTTGTCCCGCCGTTGTCATCATACCGAGAATACCGTTGGCGGAGGTCGAGTATTCTTTCATTTCCTCCACCTGTTTCTTGTTTAGATAAGACTGAGCCTCGTTCATCACAGGTGCAAGGTAGCAGTGGAAATAGCTGCTTGTAAGGGCTTCCATTTCTGCAAATCGTCTGCTATGCTTGATTCCGTCCATATTTTCTCGTTGTTTTGCTATATTATGTTAATCTGATTAAGCAGCTGTTCCTTGGTCTGTTCGATGGCATGGTGATATACTTCCATCTGTCGTGGAAAATATTCTTCCAGCCATTTGTCTTTTTCTATGCTGTCCTGAAGGAAGCGCACCGCCTGCTCCCGTTCTATCTCTACCGATGCTTCGCCTTCATTGCGGTTGTTGAACCATGCTTTCGTCCACCAGCGTATGCCGAACCGGTCAGGATAGACAGAAACTATCCTTGGAATGTCAAAACTTTGTATATCAATGTCCAACTCACTCAGCGGATCGATGATTCCTCCGCCTGCTACTGCTTCGCTACGGAGTTTTTTTTTAAGCCGTCATCTGCTGTATTCAGGCATATTTCATGTTTGAGTGCCAGATAATTCAGAAAATCCCCGATAAGTAGGTTCTGTACCTTTCCGGCCAGTGGCAGGGCCTTGTGCCCAAGTCCCAGTGGGTTGGCAAGGCTTGGAATACGCTCGTAGAAATACTCCTTGATGGCTCCCATGGTAAACAGATGCCGTAGGCTCTGTTCCGTATGTTCCGGTAGCGTATAGATACCGCACCGAAGGTCATCCATGTAGAGTGGGAGGTATCGGAGCATCAGTTCCTCTATTTCCTCACGGTTCTTGTCGAAATCTGTGGTCATGGTCATTCCTTCATCCTCAAAGTCTGTAATAGGATTGTATGAAGCCTGTCTTTCCGCACGGATGTTTCCGTACAGCATGGTCAAAAACTCCAGTGGATTCAGTTCTTCATCTTTGAAGCGGGTTTCCAGATGAAGTATGTCGCCGCTCAATGCTACTGTCTGCCCGGCTTTTACACGTTGTCCGAACTGGGCGAACACGTTCGATAGATGTCCATAGGTTACTTCATAGCTGCCATAGCGTATGGTTTGGCTTATTCCGTGTATGGAGTCGCTTGCCACGCCTGACACGATACCGTCGGCAAGAGCCGACAGCATACGGCAGTGTACGTTGAAGTCTATGCCATGATGAAAAAATTTTTTTCCGGTTGTCGGATGTGTCTGTTCGCCATATCCCAGCGACATCTCCACATCTTTTCCCTGCGTTTCCTCAAATGGCATACAGTAGCCGCTTTTTGAGTGCAGGATCATTTCTTCTGTATAGTTCATGTCTTGTATTGTTATTGTCTTATCTTCTCATACCTCCGGTTCTCACTTGCTCTTCTTCCGTGGCACTTTGTGTCTGTGTTCGTGCCATGTTTTCCTGTGTGGCAGTATGTATTATGCCCGAATTGTTGCCGATTAGCATCATCCCAAGTAGTGCGCCGGCTATCTTGCCGAGCCATCCGAATCGTCCGAATACAAGGAATGCAGCGGCCACCAGTCCTGCGATACTCAGGCCTGATACGTTGCCGCGGCCAAGGTTACTGAAAAAGTTTCCTATCATTGTTCCAAGCCCTCCGCTTGTCGTTTCCTTCAGGAAGTTTGATACCCCGTCCAGTTTTCCGTCAAGCCCGGATACCGCTTCTGACACCGTATCCATAGCTTCTCCGGCTTTCTTCTTCAGGGCTTTCATTCCCTCAGTAGTTCCGGCAAGGCTGTCTGTTGCGTTCTTGCCTACTACAGCTTCACTGACAATTCTTGCCACACTCTTGTCCGAGGTCAGCTTTTCCCAGCCGACGTATCCTACACTACCTGTTACTGCAGCTGTTTTTACAACTTTCCCGGCCGTTCGTAGTGTTCTCGTTGGATGCAACATTGCATTCCCGGCTGTTTTGCCTGTCTCCGCAGCAGCTGTTCCGACACCTTTGGTAGCCTTGCCGCCATATTTCAATAATATGTTCCAAAATCCCATATATTTTCGTATATTAAGGTCTTACATTTTTCCCTGCCTGTTTCCACCGCCTTTTTGCCGCTTCCACAATATCCCGCTTGTCTGCCATCGGCCGTGCGCTTTCGTCTATCTCCAGCCAGATGTCACCAAGCGTAGTGTATTTCACAGCTTTGGTCAGCCGTTGCAGTTTCTGGTTCATTATCCTCAGTTTGGGGCGGATGCCGAACACTATTTCCGTACGTTCCTTTTCCGTCATCTTGTTGTCCGATATACAGGCCGAACGGATGTCATTCACGATTTCCACACTGTTAAGTATCAGTTCCCTGTATATGGCATTTCGCCTGCTGGATAGGGCTACGGCCACAGCGTTCGGAGAGTCCCGTGCCAGTTGTCTGGTAAAGTCCCCCATATTGTCAGTCAGCTTCGATACCTCATGGTAGAATCCGTATATCTGTGCCGCGTAGCTGACAATCGAGCGGAACGAGTCCAGATAATTGTTGAACTCCCGCTGCAGGTTGGTAGTTGCTTCCACTTCTTCCTTTGTCCAGATATGGCCGGTGGTTTGCATCAGCATCACATTCTTCTGGTTCTGCAGTTCCTTTTCCGCTTTCTCCGTGTACTGCAGTATCATGCTTGCAAGTACCGGGTCGTTTTGCGCCCGGATTTTTGAAAGTCCCGTACACAACAGAAGTGCCATTATTAATATTATCCTGTTCATTTTGCCTTGTTTTATCGTGTCATGGCAGCAGCCCTTCGCCAGCGCGACATGGCTGTTCGGGCCACTTCTCCGTTACTCCGTTCTATCATCCCTGCCGTCACGTTGTTCCATACGTCATTCAGTGTGTAATAGCGCACACTTAGGTAGAGCAGATGCAGCTTGTGGCTAAATACCGACAGCTTGTCGTTCAGTGCCCACAGTGTCTTGCTGCGCTCCGCACCGGTTAGCATATTCTCTGTTCCTCCTTTGGCCACAGCGTCGTTCAACAGTGTGAATACGGATATCAGTTCAGTTGCTGTCTCAATGTAGAGGTCGTTCATGCTCATCCCGGCTACGATGCCCTGCGGATTGTCACGCATAGCCTTACCTAGTTTACACAGTGTGAGGAAAATCCTCACACCGTCATTGTACAGATGGGTACAGGCTTTCAGCGACAAAGCATATCCGTTTACGGTTTTCAGATAGCTGTTGTATTGCTTCTCCCATTGGTGTATTCGGTTGAACTCAGCCGCTATCGTATTCTGGAGAAGTGCTGTCTGTGTCTGTCCCTTTATCTGCTTCTCTACCTGTCCGTTTATCAGATCGTTGCCTTCGGCCAGTGCCATCCATTCCAAAGGATTCGAGGCGGCTACCTGCGCATGAAGTACCTGTGGTATTATTATGGAAAGAGCCAACAGTATGCTAATGGTTTGTAATCTCATATATTCCCTTTTTTCGTTTGTTGTATTCCACACGTTCGCGTATCAGAGTTACGATTCTGTCATTGCATCTCATTCCCAATAGGTCAAGCTGGGGCATGTTCCGGTCCATAGAGAGGATGCTTACTGTTTTCAGTCCGCACAGCTGCTGTAGGATACTCTGCTTCTCCTGAAAGTCCACGATGCGGTACAGCTCCATATAGTCCACCTTTCTTATCAGAATGCCTTGTTCGCATACAAGTTGTTCGGCTGTTATGTCATAGCGTATTCTGCGCAGGTAGATGAACTGGTACAGCAGTACAAGAAGCGTTAATACAGATATTGTTGTCGCCATGCTGCCGAGAGGCATATTTTCCATACCTCCGTATATTAGTCCAGTAACACAGACCGACATCAGAGGTAGTTCATTGATGACAAACTGCACCGGATGCGGTCGGAAGTTGATGATATCATAATGTGTCATTTGCATAGGCTGGCTCTATTTATCGGTGAAACCGGGGTTGGTTGTCTTCTCTTATGCCTGATAAGTAATCGGATATCTCTTTTTCCAGACTGGATAGCTCTTCCTGGATTTTGTACATCTCCTGAAATCCTTTTTCGGGCATTCCCTGATCCTGGATTTCAAAGGAGAATATTATTTTGTCCGCACGCTCAATTCTCTGCCGTATAGCTTTATAATCCGCTTCGTCATATGTTCCGTTGCGGATATGTTCTGGATTTACTTCTGGTAAGGTCGCGAGAGCACGGTTCAGCGTGGCTTTTCCGCTTATGTCCTGATGTTCGTCTGCCTTTTCCTCCTCTGGCTTTCCTTTGTCGAGAAGTTGGTCGTTCCAATCCTTGTAGCCTTCTGCAGCCGGCTCGTACAGAATATTGCCTGTAGCGCATGGTTTCGTCGAGTCAAGTCTTCTCATTGCTTCGCATATAATTGCCAGTTCTTCTCTTTGTTTTTCCAGCTCTTCCTCGCTTGCCTTACCTTCTTGAAGATTATATTCATAGCTGTCCATTCGGTTCATATAGACCTCACCCAGATATCCGTCTCCGAATTTTTCCATATAGAATTTTATATCTTCTTCCAAATACGGTTTTATCAGTTCAATCCCCAATGTTCCGGCTATCTTATCGAAATCATAAGGCTCCAGCTTGATTTCATGACGTTGTTTCTTTATTCCTGTTTCCTGTATGACAAGCAGCTCTGCTTCCGATGTGCAGCTGGTAAATTCCCTGCCGGCATGTACGAGCGCAAAGGTTATGGCATAGATTCTTCCCGCACGGTCACGGTCAAAGCAGAGATGGTGCGAAGCCTGTGGCGCAGTCTCAATCATTCCTTTGAACTGCTGGCGGCTCGGTGCTCCACCGGTAGATACGAACACGGCCTTTCTCAAGTCCTTGTTGCTTTTTTGGTGCAGCTGGTAGTAGGCCATGGCATCGTATGCACTTTCAAACCAGTAGATGTCCTTCGCATCCGCTGGTTTGGTATGGGCTGGACTGGCTGCCCATAGTCCTTCATTCGAATTGCTGCCTTCTGCCTTTCCCTTATAACTTCCGCTTCCGTCCATGCGCGGGCGGCCTCTTTCCTCAAATCCCACAGTCTTGTCTGGTTCTTTCGGCACGATTAGCGGAAAAGAAAGGTTGGTATAGGCAGTTCCGTCTTCACGGTGTCTGGTGGCTAAGAAGAAATACCGGTGAAATGCGTATTGTGTGTACAGATCTATCCCCCGGTTCTTGAAGTAGGGATAGAATCTTTTCTGTGTTTCCCGGTTCTGCGGGTTGAATTTATGGAGTTCGTAATTACCGATGTTGAACGGTCTGATATCCCGTCGGGGCTGTATGATTCGCATGTTGCGTTCCTCTATGGGATGGTTGAGCAGACGGCAGCATACAAGGTTTACAAGCCTGTCCGGTGAAACTCCGGCTTTGTATTCTGCAAAAAGGTGAGGATGTTCCTTGATGAAGGATATGATATTGTAGAGTTTCTGCTGCGGTGGCTGAAAACAGCACTGTCCGTTGGTCGTCACAATGAACTTGTCGCCACGGATACGCCGTCCGTCGCTGTCCGTGCGGACATACGAGGGATAGCGCAGACCATCCCGCCTGTTCAGGCGGTAGCCTGCATCAATAAGCACATCCTGAATATTCAGTCTGCGCAGATAGTCATCGTATGTAAGGTCTCCGTTTCTCATTTTTTATCTTCCTAATCTCATGTTTGTAATTTCCCGGTTCATTTCAGCTTCGAAGTAGCGTATCGCCACATCCCTTGGTGTGTCAACTCCGGGTTTGTAGTAAGGCCTCGGGCTGCAGTAATGCTCACTGTACACATCCGGTGCATGATGACACCGTAGGTTGTGTGCCACTTCCGAGGCAACCACCGTGCCTGCAGTCAGTGCGGCAAGTATCTTCATTCCAAGCCCTTGTCGGGCTTCCGGACGCATCTTCATATCCACTTCGTCAAACACTTTTGAAAACAGTTTCATCCTGTGATAGTCATCAACAGCAAGAAACTTGTCATATTCCTTCTGGCTTATCTCATGGCTTATTACCTGTCCGTCAATGACGGCACTCATCCGGTACTTTCCCTCGGTTTCAGTAGGCTGTACGCTTATTTCGCCTACCTCGACCTCACGGCCGTTTCTTTCCTCCCTGTACCAGCCCATCTTTTCGTTAAGCGGTGTCAGGTCACGTCCGTCAATTGTGGCTGCAGCTTGTATATCCGTTATCATCCGCTGCTTCTGTTCCTGTTGTTCCTGCAGCAGGGCTGTTTCCTGTAAGTGGTTCTCTTGTTCTATTTCCTTGCGTATTTCAGGATGCAGGCCGACTGCGATACGGCTGTTGCTGTTCAGCGTTTCCATGCTTGCCTTGTCGGTAAAGTCCGGACTGATGATATCATTTATCAAGCCGATGCGTTTTTCTGACGGATGCTCTTCTATCGAGTTGGAAGTCAGTATGGCTGTCTCTTCGTCCGAAAGGTCATAGACCATGTCTACGGTCTCCCGTTCCGATTGAATGGTCATCGTTTTGGCTTTCTGGTCAATGATTATTCCGTGCGATGACAGGCATTCCTGCCATTTCTCGTTGGAAAAATATACTGGAGATGTTATCAGTTCGCGGTATGGAATTGCTGGTTCCGTACTTCTTGGTCGGTTTGTCATCGGAGTAATTACAGCCTGAAGACCTTGCAGTACGTCCCGTTCTTGCTGGGATTGCGCCTGTCTGTTTCCCTTGTAGTAGAAGCCGTAACCGCCTGATTGCAGTTCTCCGGGTTTCATTCGTCCGTTCCATCGTTCCGGTACAGCTGGTCCGCCCGGATAGAATAGGTCGCCGCCAACTCTGCGCAGATGAAAGCCCCACTGGTTGCGTGGAGTCCAACCAAGAAAAGGAGGCGGCATGTGCGGCCATGCAATCCGTCCGTATTCTCCAATGCCTATCCTGTAGCCATGCAGTCCCATGGCCACGCGTCCGTTGGCATTCCGTGCGTGTACAAAGTTTTTGGGTAGATGAAAGTCATTGCCTATAATGCTTGTGAATACATTGTAGGCTTTCTTGTTGGCCGTATTGCTCCCCCAGGCCGTTAGTGCCAGCATCTGGCGTTCGGTGATGGCGTAGGTCAGCAGGGGCGAGTCATGCCCTTGCACGACCAGTCTGAACCCCGAACCGTCAGACACCACATGGGCCTGCATCCCGTTACGCATCAGTATTTTTTGCATTTCGGGTTGTAGATCCATTTCTCGGGGATTGGTATTTGTTCTTATCGCCATAATCCGTTACGTAGTCTTTATTGTTTGTTATCTGTTATGCCTCTCCGTTTTCCATGGCAGCTTCAAGTTCAGCATCCTTGTGTCGTACAAATTCGGCCGCTGATTCGTTACCGATTTTGAGGCAGTTCTCTTCGCAATAGCGGCTGTATTCATCCTGCCATTCTGAGGAATGATGGTTTACATAATCAAGCCAGTCGTATTCACCGTTTTCCATTTTTTCTACCAGAATATCTTCCGGATAATATTTCTGTTCTGACATCTTTCTTTAATGATTTAATTGTGTTGTCTTATTTGTGTAGGGCTGCCGCACGGTTTCTTTCCCCGCTTTTCTTCTGCTCGTTCCAAAGTTCTTCCGTGTACTCTTCTTCCGGTACATAGTCCAGGTTGCCGTCATCGTCCATTACCCAGCATCCGTAGCATCCGAAGGTATATTTATCCCATTCTCTCTTGTCGTGTTCTTTCCATTTCTGTCCATCACCGGAGCAGAATCGGATACCGGTTGGACTCGTTAGGTCGATGCCTACCGTTACCGTATCGTCATCTACTACCAGCGTTAGCGGATCTCCATGTTGCATACTCTTTATTTCCACCGCACCCAGACGCAGTTCCTCGGCAAGTACCTGAAGGTTTCTTCCTATAATGGGGGTGGGTACAGACATTACTTGCCGCGTCTCTGGGTCAATCTGTACGAAAGCCTTGCCGGGGCGGCTGTCTGTCTGTATTACATCCGCAATGATGGCTTTTCCGTCCAGCAGCTCTTTCTGTTGTTCCGGCTTGTATTGTTCCAATGGTGATGATTTCAGTACCGGATAGAAGACAACATCCGTTGTCCCGTCTTCCTTGCGGATACATACAAAGCGGGTACGGCTTTCCGCCATTTGGCCGTTTTCGTCAGTCACACGCACAGGAAGTACAGGAGAATGTCTTCCGTTGCATATTTCCTTTAGGATACGAATGGGCAGATCCTCAATCATTTCTCGGATAAGGCCGAATCGGGACAATTCCGGATACGGTAGTTCTTCCAATTTAAAAAGGGTCTTTTTCATACTATAAATCATATTATAAATTATACTATGCAAATATAAATCCTTTTTATTTAGATATTGAAATAAACAGTTTTATAAAGAAATATAATGCATTATTTTTATACTTAGAGTATGATTTATTTGTGGAAATCATACTCTAATGGCGATGTTTTTATATTTAATTTAGAATCTGTTTATGTAATTCGTATCCGTGATTCCTGAATACTATATTTGCCGGATGAAAAAAAATATATGGTTCGTTTTGACAGGCTTTTCGATATTATCATGGCCTGTCTTTGCACAGCCCTGTCCGCTTGTGCCTACAGATGTATGTGCCGAAGCGAAAGTTACAGTATCTGTGGAAGGTGGAGAAAAAGAATATGCTACTTGCAATGCAGGACTTGCTGGAAATATGGAAGAATCCAGAATAATTTGGATACAGAGATACTTGAGCGTAAGTTTGCCGCTCAGGAAATTGAAGGTTACTTCACCCTATGGATTTCGCAGAGATCCTTTTACAGGAAAAAAAATTTTTCATGGAGGTCTTGACCTTCATGCGAGGGGAGAAAAGGTTATGGCTATGATGGCTGGTATTGTGGTGAAGGTCGGGCAGGACAATGCTTCTGGAAAGTATGTTGTCCTGCGTCATGGCAATTATCAGGTCAGCTATTGCCATCTTTCACGCATTCTGGTGGAAACTGGCAGAAAGGTATGCCCTGCAGAACCGGTCGGCATAACAGGTTCTACAGGGCGCAGTACAGGCGAGCATCTGCATATTACCTGCAAGCTGAACGGCAGGTTAGTCAATCCTTGGATGCTCATCCGTCATATTTCATCTATACGTGAAGAATGTGTGGAAGCACTCGTACGTCTTGAACAGACGGTGAATGCCATATCCGGTACTAGTCTGTGAACAATCTTCCTATATGACTGCTCCACACTACTATCTTTACGATGAAAGGATGTGGCATCTCTACAGTTTTGCCATAAAAAAGAGCTGCCGTTACCTTTCCTCCGCAAGACTCTATTTCCCTTCTATAGTCATTCAGGCTTTGTCCGGTGGTCAGGACATCATCTATTATGATGACTTCTTTACCGGATATATTTCCGGTTATGCGATAGTTTCTTGATAGCTTGCGGTTTTCATTCCCTTTTGCTTTGTGCAGGCTTTCCCTGTATCCATACAGGTCAATGTCGCCGAATCCGGAAGTAAGATTTGGATAATATGAAGTGATGTACTTGTCTAGCTGTCTAAATCGGCAGACATATTTTTCATGGCTGCTGCAAGGCATGAACATGACATGGTATGTTTTCTTTCCGGTTTTTATGGCTTCCATGCAAAGCCTGAAAAAGTTTTGTCCATCATTTTTTCCGTCCTTGAAGCTGTAGAGTTCTTCACAGAATCTTCGCTGTTCAATATCCAGCAGCTCCCCGAATCGCGACGGATAATAATGACCGAAAAAAGTCACGTTCATTCCTTTGAATTTGTATGGCTTGAGCGGATGTTGGTCTTCAAAGAAGTCACTGTGCATGATACAGTACATACGGCAGGCTTCCTTATGTCCGGCCATGACTGCCATACGGCAATAGTACTCCCTTTCATATTCCCGTCTTGTGTTCCGTGCAGCTGCATACGCTGTTTCTCCGGCTTTCCGCCGCCAGAAAGCGATAACATGCAGTAGTCCTATAATCAGACAGAACAGAATCAGAAACAGCAGCCTCGGCTCCATTAGGGTTTAGACAATGGATAAACGTATTTCACATTCAGTCTTTCCAAATGCTCTCGGTCTTCCAATTGTTCGGAAATCCCATAGCTCGGACATCAATAGACGGATAACGGCTTAAAAGTGCCTTGAACTTGGAAACAAACGAATGGTTAGGATTGATTGTATTCAGCAGGTATATAATAATGCTCAATATAAAATAGACCTGTGGTGTCCCGTTAGCTGGTAATTTGATGAAAGTATTGCGCGGAGAGCGTGGCATCAATGGACGGATGCTTAAAGTTTTGTTCCACAGGCGGCTGTGGTGAGCACAGATATTCCGCACATACACGACACTATGCAACCATGATGCAAAAACCTTATCCGCCAGCCCGAAATATGCAGCTATGGAACGCTTGATTTTCCCAGGCAACAGATTTTCGTACAATATGGAAAGCGTTCCGAATGAGGTTATTTCCATTGTTATCCAGCTTGGCGGGAAATGGTTGGAATATTTCGACTTGAATGCTTTGATAAATTCTTCATCGCTGCGGCTGTATTCTTCGTCAATTTTTGACAGCAGTTTTGCATGGCGGACAGGGTTTGAGAAAAGCGAGGAATCCTCAAACCAGTACGCATCATGCTGTGAAGAAAGGATATATGCTGTCTGTGTACGGACTGCAACCTCTATTTTTTCAATTTCTGCAATAATCAGTTTGCGGAGTTCACTGTCAAACTTATAGATGTTATAGGCTGTTTCAAATGTGCTGCCCGGTTTGAAAATATGCTGTTGTTTGTCCGCCAGTAGAGGATACCAATAGCCGCTCAAACGATAATAGCTGATATTCTGTAACAAGTGCAGGGCTTTCGGTTCATCCCCGAAAATCATTCCTCTTTGTTTGAGCAGGTTTATCTGGCCTGTAAAGGATATGAGATGCTTGGGATAAGGTATCTTATTCGTTGTCATGGGTATATAAAAATAAAAAGCTCACCCTGAGCGCGCTGTTCTTACGGGAAGCGGGGTAAGCATGTTGCTGCAAAGATAACACATTTTTTTCTGTCCGACAAAACATTCACCTGTTTTTCTTTTCTATTTTTATGCTTTTTGCATTCTTTTACATTCTCCGTTCTTTATATCCCATTTCCAGACCTCTTTTATCTCATGTTCCATCATTCAGCCGTGCGACTGATGTGGGGTTATTTTGCTGCGAAAATACCCGTCCGTCACAATCCTGACAATGCCGGCAGGCCGCCTAGGGTGAGACGGAAAATCTTCCTCCCCGCTGACAGCGGCGAGCGTATTTTTCCGCTCAGCCTTATCCGGTTGTTCCTTGCCGCCCTCTGGGGCAGAAAAATAATCCCGACGGTCGCGACAGGCCGAACAGAGGGAAAAATAAGACAACAGACAATGTTGAACACTTGAAAATTGAAGTTATGAAAGAAGAAATCAGACAGGACGGCAGGGCAATACTGTCAAGCGAAGACGGATTCAGCATCCGTATGTTTTTTAACAATCTGAGCGGAAAGAACTTTTCCGGGAAGGAGTACCGGGACTATGTCAGAAACATAGCCTTCGGCGAAATGGGCTTCAGGCCGGGTACAATCGAACTCTATTGCGACGGGAAGAAAGTCAGGACAGGCACACTTCCCGAACTTTGAACAGCAGTCAGGATGTAAAAGTCAAATTTTGTGAGGATAATTTACAAACGGGAGCCCGGATCGGCTCCGGCTAAAAGAATGAACAACTAAAAAAATACAGGTATGGACACAATAACAGCAACAGTGCATCCGGCAGAAGAATATCTCCGTAATGAACAGAATCCACCGGTTTTGTATGTAAAAATTTATGGGGAACGCAGGAAATTATTTATCAACCGAGGCAGGGGGAACGTCGTCGGTATTATTGCGAAAGGCAAACGCAAACATGGTTACATCTTTTCAGATTGGAGCCACATCGAAAAAATCTATTATCCGTCACAGGAAAAGGAAGACGAAAAGGATATGGACAGGAAAATGATTCTCAAATACCAGAAGCTCGCACGCCTTGCCACGCATACCAACGACTGGCTCCGCAAGATTGCAGCAGCGGACCTTGAGAAGTCCCTGTACGAAAACCGTATCACCACGGGGACAGCTATTGACGGAAAGTGTATCCGACTCTCCACGATTGAAAAGTATTGCGGAAGCTGGGATATGCAGCGGTTCCGCCAGGCCATGAGGAATAAGGAGAAATTCTCAACGCTTCGTTTCGACTTTTGCGGTTATGACGGTACGCTTTGGTGCGAGCCGCGTGAAAACGGCGACATGGCTGCCGGATTCAGCAAGGAGTACCGGAATTGCAGTAACGGCTATTACTATCTGCTTATCAATGACGAGTTCATGATTGGCTACGATATTGACTGATAATCCACGGACAGACCTTACCGGGGGCCCGGCAGGGTCTGTTCCGGCTTCGGTCTGCCGACGGCAAAATCCCTTTTTATCGACGGCATTGCCATGCGCTGTCCTTTTTTACCTCAGATTTTCCTTTTCTATCTTTCCATCCGCCTGTTTTCAATCCTTTTCTATCCATCCCTCTTGTAGCTGCTCTTCCGTTCTCCGCCGTGCGACCTCGGGGGATTGGATTTTTCAGCAAAGGTAACCGCCGGTTTCCATTCCTGCCAATGCCGGCATTCTGCCCGTGGGGTCTCGGAAAAATCTTCCTCTCCGGCTGTCGAGCGTATTTTTCTTTACCGGCCATGGCGGATGTCCACCGCCACCTTTCAAGGCAGAAAAATAATCCCTGCGGCCGCAAACGGGCCGAAAAAAGGGAATAAAAATTAGGTTAAATCATGGGTTACAACAAATTGACATCATTATCGGCCAACATTAAGGCCATAGAGACAGCAGTAGCTATCCGCATACAGGGCAGGACAGCTACGCAAGAGGAAAAAACGATATTGGCGCAGTATTCAGGTTTCGGTGGTATCAAGGATGTACTGGATTTGGGTACGGACAAACCGCTTGACAAAGGTGTGTCCGAGCTGTTGAACCGTCTGCTGGATGCGTTAAGGACACTTGCAGGGGGTGACGAAGCCGCTTGCCGTTCACTTGTTGAAAGCATCAAATCATCAGTCCTGACAACGTTCTACACGCCGCAATTCCTTATTGACGCAGTGGCGGCACAGATACACGGCACCTTTTTCGCAAACGACTTGCAGATGCACAGCTTTCTTGAACCGAGCGCAGGCATCGGCGGTTTCTTGCCTGTAGCCATGCCAGGCACACACAACTATGCCTTTGAAAAGGACACCATTACAGGACTTGTACTTTCGCTGCTGTATGAGGACGCAACTACCATAACGGCAGGATTTGAAACGATAGACACACAGGAGCTGGAGCATCGGAAATTCGATGTTATAGCGTCAAATATTCCTTTCGGCAATTTCCGTGTATTCGATGCTGACCTGTGGAAAAAGGGCGGTATCTACGAACAGGCCACCAAGACCATACACAACTACTTTTTTGTCAAGGCTATGGAGCTGCTTTCCGAGGGCGGTCTGCTTGCCTTTGTCACTTCAAGGGGCGTGGCTGACACGGCAGGAAACAGGTTTGTACGTGAGTATCTGGTGAACCATGCCGACCTTGTCAGCGCAATACGTTTGCCTGACGCTCTTTTCATGCAGACAAGCGGTATCGAGGTGGGCAGCGACCTGCTTATATTCCAGAAGCATACTAATAAGGCGGCACTCTCCGCACGTGAACAGATGTTTTTGCAGGTAGCCAAGGAAATGTACGACATGAACGGAACAATGACCGAAAACGCCAACAGGCTGTTTTCCATGCCGAAGACCGTACTGGCGACCGACAGCCGTATTGTGATGAACCAGCACGGCAAATATGTACGCAAACACCGGTGGCTCGGCTCTGATGCGGCCATGACGCAATACCTTTCCGCACTTCTGAAATACGATTTTGACCGGTATTTCCGCAAAAGTCTTTTCGGACAGCAGGGCGAAGCGTCCGTGCAGATGTCACTGTTCGGGATGCAGGAGACGACCGCACTATCCGTAAACAGGGGACGGAGAGCCTATACGGAAAAAATCGAGGACTGGATGAAAAGCGGTATGCTGGTAATGTTCGAGGGGCAGGTTGGTACGGTCGTGTTTCGCAAGTCAAGCCACTATGCAGATGTGGCCGTGGATTTCGTTCCTGTGGACGAGGGAAGGGTCAATATGGAACGTGCAGCCGACTATTTCCCTGTTCGTGAGGCGTATTTCCTGCTTTCTACGAAAGAAAGGGAACTGCAGACCGAACAGACGACCATACGTGAGCGGCTGAACACTCTGTATGATGCCTTTGTCGCCAAATGGGGATTTTTCCATGAGAACGACAACAAGGAGTTTGTCATGCTTGACAGCCTCGGTGTCGAAGTGTTCACTATCGAAATGCAGCTTGGCGGCAATATAGTCAAGGCAGACATTATGCGTGAGCCTGTAGCTTTCACGAAGATTGCGACAGACCGTATTCTACAGCCGACTGAAGCTTTGGCAAGCAGCCTCAATTTCTATGGCAAGGTGGATATGGACTATATCATGCGCTCTACCGGCCTGTCTGATGAAGATGTAATCGCAGCACTGCAGAGTGAGATATTCTACAATCCTGTTACGGATGAATGGGAACACAAAGGCAAGTTCATTGCAGGCAACGTGATAGCTAAATGCACGGAATTTGTTTCCTGCATTCCCGACCTTTCGGAGAGGCAGCAGCAATGGACGGAAATATCCGTCAAGGCACTGGAGAACGCAACGCCCGAAACAATTCCCTATGAAGAGCTGGATATCAATATGGGCGAGCGTTGGATTGACCCACAGCTTTATGCCGACTTTGCGGCAGACCTTTTCGGGGTGGAAGCCGAAGTGATGTACTTTGATGTCAACGATGCCTATGTGGTGCGTCTGAAGGGTTACTCCCCGGCAGCATACAACACCTATTCCGTGCGGAATTTCAATGGCGAAGACCTATTTGTCCATGCCTTGCAAGATACAGTACCCGAAATAACCAAAGAGGTGTATCGCAACAGCGGCAAAGTTCGTGTGCCCGACGAGGAAGCCATTCAGGAAGCGGCTACCAAGATACAGGAAATCCGCAGCAATTTCAACCAGTGGCTCGATGCCTGTCCTCTGGAAGTCAGGGATGAACTGGTACGCACATACAACGAGCGTTTCAACTGCTATGTCCGTCCGGCGTATGACGGCTCGGCACAGACCTTTCCGCAGCTTTCCTTTGAGCAGTTCCCGTACAACGAACTTTATGCGTCACAGAAAGACGCAATCTGGATGATTAAGCAGAACGGCGGCGGTATCTGCTGGCACGAAGTAGGTACAGGCAAGACGATGATTATGTGCGTTTCGGCCTATGAATTGAAGCGTCTGGGATTGGTACAGAAACCTCTGATTATCGGCCTGAAAGCCAATGTACACGAAATTGCCGACACGTTCCGCAAGGCATACCCGAACGCCAAAGTCCTATACCCGGGCAAGGAAGATTTTACACCGGCCAACCGCAAAGAAGTGTTTTCCAAAATCAAGAACAACAACTGGGATTGCATTATTTTAACGCACGACCAGTTCGCCAAGATACCGCAGTCCGAGGAAACCATGATAGAGATATTCACCGAAGAGCTTTACGATGTGGAGCGAAGCCTTGAAGTGTTGGAACAGTCCACCATGCGCTACCGTAGCCGCAAGATGCAGAAAGGGCTGGAAGTGAGACAGGAAAATTTGAAAGTGAAGCTGTCAGAACTCCGTACAAAACTGGACGGCCGCAAGGATGATACCGTGGACTTTCATTCAATGGGTATAGATCACATCTTTGTTGATGAGAGCCACATGTTCAAGAACCTCATGTTCCAGACACGCCACAACAGGGTGGCAGGTATCGGAAACACAAAAGGCTCGCAAAGGGCGATGAACCTGCTGTTTGCCATCCGTGACATCCAGCACCGCACAGGCCGTGACCTTGGGGCTACGTTCCTGTCCGGTACGGTGGTGGTAAATGCGCTTACAGAGTTGTATGTGATGTTCAAGTATTTGCGACCACGTGAACTCAAGCGTCAGCAGATTAGCTGTTTCGATGCATGGGCGGCTATATTTACAAAAAAGACAGCAGACTATGAGCTGAACGTGACAGGCTCAATTAAGCGTAAAGAGCGTTTCCGCACTTATATCAAAGTGCCGGAACTGGCGATGTTCCTGCGTGAAATCACCGACTACCGTACAGCCGACATGATAAATCTTGACGTGCCGGAGAAAAACGTCCGCTTCCTCTCTCATGCGCCGACTATCGAGCAGGAAGAAATGATCGGACGCCTCGTTTCCTTTGCAGGTAGTGGAAACTGGGAAGACCTCGGGCTTGACATGATCGAGCCGGACAACCTCGACAAGGCAAAGATGCTCATTGCTACCAATGTGGCACGCAAGATGGCTCTCGACATGCGCCTTTTGGGTGAGAAGTTCAGCGATGATGCAGGTAACAAGGCTTCCATTTGTGCCCGAACCATCTATGACTATTATGTACGCTCGGCAGCCAATAAGGGTACGCAGTTTGTATTCAGCGACCTAAGCACCTACAAGCCTAACGAGTGGAACATCTATACCGACATCAAGGAGAAGCTGGTACGCCTCGGCATCCCGGCTGATGAAATCCAGTTTATCCAGTGTGCCACCACGGAGAGGGCAAGGAAACGCCTCTTTGAAGACATGAACAGCGGCAGGGTGCGTGTCCTCTTCGGCTCTACATCCATGCTCGGTACAGGGGTCAATGCCCAGCAGCGGGCTGTGGCGGTGCATCATCTGGAGATACCGTGGAGACCTGCCGACATGGAGCAGCGCAACGGTCGTGCGGTACGCAAGGGTAACACCGTGAAGCTCTGGGGCGGTAACGTGGTGGATATTGTAATCTACGGAACGGAAAAGACGCTCGATGCCTACAAGTTCAACCTGCTCAAAAACAAGCAGATGTTCATCAACCAGATAAATAACGGCACTATTGCCGTGCGCCGCATCGACGAGGACAGCATGGACGAGGACAACGGCATGAACTTCGCCGAGTTCGTGGCTATCCTTTCAGGAAATACCGACCTGCTCAACAAAGCCAAGCTCGACAACAAAATCATGCAGTTGGAGAAAGAACAGGCCATATTCAAGAAAGAGCGCATCCGTGCGGAGCGCAAGATTGCTGCCAACACGGAAGCTGTCTGCAAGGCAGAACGCATCGTGGCGCAGGTCAAGCAGGATATGGAGTATATCGCATCTTATAGTGGCAGTAGGGAAACGCTGTTGCTCAATCTGCCGCAGGCTACCCGGGAAGAGACAGGCCGTGAACTGCACCGCATAGCCAAAACATATAGAGGTGAGGCTTACCGTACCATTGGCAGCTATATGGGGCTAAATCTGCTTGTCAGCAGCGAGTACACCCTTTCCGGCTCGTTCGACCGTAACGTTTTCTTTGTCGAGGGCGTAAGTGGACTGAAATACCGCTGTGGCGTGTCGGGAGTCCTGCCGTTGGGATTTGCCGAATCGGCACGCTACCCACAGGCCGCACTTGAAAGGATGCCGTCATTGATAGAGAAACAGCAGAAACAGATAGCCATGCTGCAGCACGAAATACCGACCTTGCAGGAAATCACCGTCCGGAAGTGGAGTAAGGCGGAAGAACTGGAACACTTGAAACAGGAATGTAAGGACTTGCAGCATAGGATTGACGAAGTACTCAAGGAAGCCGAGCGTCCGCAGTCCGAAGTCCCCGAAGAAGAAAATACAGTCAGGGCAGCCTGACCGTGATTCGTTGATTTAACCTTTTTGCCTGTCCGGTCGTGATGATCGGGCAGGTTTTCCTGTGTTCCGACCTGCCGGGGCCCGGCTGGCTTTTATAGCCTGGCATCTGCCTTTTTTATCCTCCTTTTCCCTTTTTATCACCTCCCTTTATATCTGTCTTTCAATTCTTTTATATCTTTGTCCTTACAGTCCGCCTTGACCTTCCGGCTTATTGTTCCGCGAAAGTAACGGATAACAGCTGTACCTTGCAAATCCTCACGGCCTGCGGTGGCCGACGGAAATCTTCCTTCTTTGGGAGAAGCGTATTTCTGTCGCCAGATTTGTCCGGTTGCCGTTATCACTTTCGTGGTGCGGAAAAATAAATCCGGTGAAGGTCTTTAAGGACCGAAAGCAGGGAAATAAAAAAGTAAACTTAAAACGATAGCATTATGGAAAATGAAATCAGAGAAAGGGAAGTGGTTGTGGACGGCATGACTTTGACACTGCTTCATAAGGACGGTAAATGGGTTTTCCCGTTTGTCACGTATTATCAGCATGGACTTGGAGCACCACTTTGTTTGGCATTGTTGGCGTATGTAGAAGACAGTAACGAATTTGAGTCGGAAGCTGTCATCACGGTCAATCTGCCTGGTGTGGAACGCGGTGCCGGGTGTCAGTTTATCGACACGAACAACAACAGGGAAGAAGTTCTCGACTGGCTTATGCTTTACGGATTATGTACCCCCACTGGCAGATACGCCGTTTCCGGTTTCTGCAAGTATCCCGAGGTGGATTTTTATCAGAGCGAACGCTTCATGAAGCAGAAAGAGCTTTGCGACAGATATTTCAACATCGTTGATTGACAGGCAGGAGAAGGTGGTCATACAGGACTGCCTTCTCCTGCCTGCCAGTGTCCTTTTATATGGATACCTTTCCGGTATTTCCTTCCTTTTCTATCCGGCTTTCCCACCCAAAAATTAAGGTATGATGTCTGTGCCGCTGTCCGCCCTCCATTTCAAGGTACGGAAGGCTGTGCCCGATCAACAGTAGTCTGCTTCATACCGCTACATGTCGGAGCTTCGACTTGTCGAAACAACCGGTATTCCGCTATATGGGCATCCTGCTTGGTTGTTGCTCCGGCACATTCCGCCTTTTGTCCGTATCTTTCCTTTATGGGCCGACGGCGTCATGGGCAAGCGGTGACACATTCTGCTTGTGCCGTCCGTCGTGACTCCGGCATGTCACAGGCAGAAAGAGTCCCCTTTTTGTTTGCCCGGCAGACCGTTTTTTACCCGCCCAAGCCCTCATCCCTTTTATCATAAACCTTTTATACAGGCCGCTGGCCAATTCCTGTTCTATTTGCGATTATTGTCAGCTGTCATTCCTTGTCTGCCACCGCATAGGTTTTATCGGGTGCGAATTTAGGTTGTCGCGCCTGATTCTTCCGTTTTGAAGTGCATTTCTTGGGAAAATCTTCCTTGCTGGGCAAGAGTATTTAGCCAAGAAAAAACGTCGAAAGGGCTGTACCGACATCCTTTATCTGCACCATAAAACCCTAAGGCGGTTCGGCAAAAAAGAACTGACCAGAGGGAAAATAAAATTATTATCAACGAACAATTAAATTCAATGAATTATGGAAAGAACAGGTATGCAGTCAGTAGAAGAAAAGAAAATCAGTATGGTTGCATTGGCAGACATTCAGCCGAGCGGTTACAACCCACGCAAGCACTTTGACGAGGCGAGCCTTGTGGAACTGGCAGACAGCATCCGTCAGCAAGGGGTCTTGCAACCTATTGGAGTGCGTCCGATTAATGAAATCGGAAAATTTGAGATAGTTTTCGGAGAACGCAGATACCGTGCTTCCCTTATGGCAGACATGACGGAAATTCCTGCTACTATTCTGAATGTGTCGGACGAGGTGGCAGAGGAAATGGCAGTAACAGAAAACTTGCAAAGAAAGGATGTTACACCCATTGAGGAAGCAAACGCATATCAGAAACTTATTGATAGTGGTAGGCACGACATTAAGTCTTTGGCCGTTCAGTTTGGCAAGAACGAAACCTATATACGCACTCGCTTGAAGTTCACCGCACTTATCCCCGAAATTGCGGAACTTCTGGAAAAGGACGAGTTGACAATCAGTGTAGCGAGTGAAATCTGTCGTTATGGCGAAGACATTCAGAGAGAAGTGTTCGACAAACATCTGAAAGAGGGTGTTATGTATGGCAGTTGGCGAGGTATGAAAGCTACCGAAGTGGCGAAGAACATAGAGCGTGACTTCACAACTGATCTTGGCCGCTACAATTTTGACAAGACCCTTTGTCTGTCATGTCCGCACAACACGAACAACATGACACTCTTTTGTGAGGGCAGTTGTGGAAATTGTGCAAAGCGCAGTTGTCTTGCTGAAATGAATACGGCATTCATTGTTGAAAAGTCTATTCAAGCGTTAAGTGCCCATCCGCTCCTTTCGCTCGGGTACAATCAATACTGCTATGATATGGGAGCAGTAAACCGTCTTAAAGAGTTGGGCTATGAAGTCACAGAATTAACAGGCAGATGCTACCAATACCCCGAATTGCCGGAAGAACCGCAGTCTGGTAACTATGAAACGGAAGATGCGTTCAGAGAAGCCAAGTTGGAGTACGACCAGAAAGTCAACGATTATATGGAAGAATGCAAGGAACTGGTTCGCAGAAATGAAGAGGGCGAGATTTCTCTGTACGCACAGATAGGTCAGAAAGATATATCCATGTGCTATGTGGAAGTGGCAACCCGAAGTTTAATTAGTGGACAGACAGCAGAATTGGAACAGCTTTCTCCAATACTGAAGCTGGAGAAACAGGATAAGCGCAACAAGGAGATTGCACGTGAAAAGACTGTGGATGACATCAAGAAACGGATTTTTGAAGTTGATGTTACTGAAACTAAATTTGGTACAGACGAGGACAGGATGATGTACTACTTCATGCTTTCGTCGTTGCGCAAGGAGCATTTCTCTGTCGTTGGCATTGAGGAAGAACATTCTCCATATCTTACAGGAGAAGAAAAAATGAATATCATTGCCAACCTTACATCGAAGATAAAGGCTGTCATCCGCAGGGATTATCTGATAGCTAATTTCAAGAGTGATGCATACGGAAACAATGTCGTGGCCGACCTGTTGCTTGCATTTGCACAGAAGCATATGCCCGAAGCACTGGCTGAAATCAAGAACACGCATGACGAGGTGTACCAAAAACGGCATCAGCGCATCGAGGAAAAGAAAGCTGTTCTGCAGGTGCAGGAACAGGCCAAGCAGGAAACTGACCAGTTCGAAAGTGATACTACCGAACAAGAGCCTCAGTCGCAAGAGGTTGCAGCCTGACCATAATTCATAATTTGTTTCAGATGCAAGACGGAGCAATCCGTCCTGCTCTTATAATATGTAATTTGTAGAGAATAATAAAATGTTTAATATTTAAAAGAAATTCTATTATGAAAAACTTCATTTCAAAGATTAGTAAAGATGCCTTGGTAAGTAGTTCTGTTGCCTTAATGATGCAAGAACAGTATTATTATTCGTTATGTCCGTATTGGTATGATAAGTTTGGTCAGAAGTATGATACTTCGATAAGTAGAGATACTCCAATGTATATGTGCGAATGTTATACTTTGGAAGAATGTTACCATTGGCTTATTACCGAACATAATTTTTCATTTGAAATCACCCAAAATGAAGGTATATATCATATCGTTGTAGTAAATTGTAATTGTGTCGTTTACAAGTCAAAAAGAGAGTCGAAATGTTTCAAAACGATTGAGGAAGCCTTGAATAAGGGAATGGAAGAAGCGTTGGAGTTTTTATACTGATAGAGAAGTTGGTGATAGTACCTTTATTAATCGTAAGAATGTTGCTGTAGGAGAGGATTTTTCTACAGCAACTTAAAGTAGAATAGTTGCATATATATGTTTATGATATACTCTACTTTCAGTTTCCTTTTTTACTGCCCTTCTTGTTTTTCGGCAGTTTTCGTCTGCTGAAACAGTACGAACCAGGGTTCTGGCTGATTCCTACAGACCACATGGGCAGTCTTCCGTCATCGGCCGGCCCGGGCAACCTTTATAGCCGAACCTCTTATAATACTCTAGTAATCTCAACATTTGTTTTCAGCGAAGTTACAGCATCTTTCTGGACAAATGCAAGATCCGGGTGAATTTGGGAAACAATCTCCAATCCTGCGGATAGTATTCTTTCCCAAAATCTTGCATGAAGTCCCGACAGAGCTGTGCCCGGGCAAAAAAATTGTTTCACCTCCAATCTTCGTTATATGAATACATTTTCTTTCCCTCAGATTTCAGTAAATTACAAGGATGCCGATGCTGCAAAACGTACCATGGTAAACTCCTCCAGAATAAGCTACGACATTTTCAAGGAAGCATACGATGAATGTATGCAGCATCATGAGGAATGCTGGGTGATGTTCCTCAATCAAGCCAATAGGCTTCTCGGACTCTCCTGCATATCAAAATGCGGCATCAGCCAAACCGTTGTGGATGTCCGTATCATCCTACAGACGGCACTTCTGGCTCACGCATCGGGCATAATCCTCAGCCACAACCATCCGTCAGGCAACATGGTGGCTAGCTCCAATGACAATGCCATTACAAGCAAACTCAAGAAAGCCTGCGAACTCCTTGACATCACTCTCCTTGACCATATCATACTCTCGGATACGGGCTATCTGAGCTATGCGGACGAAGGGATGCTTTGACAGCATCTCTTTTTACGACAAATCCTGTTATACTGCCACCCTCATGTGTGCTAGACGGAGACTGTTATAAAACCTGCATGTCTACGGCAGCCTTGGGCTGCTGTAAGCACTACGGTCCGGAGCTGTGGCTGATGACGGAATCCTGCACGTGCAGGGTTCTGTTATCGGCCGCTCCGGAAACCTTTATAATTCTCCAATTATATGCCGTCCGTCATATTACCCCACCGCCGCCCTTGTCCATTTATATCTTTCCCTTTTATACCGAAGCTCTGGCTGTCATGTTTTTCCTTTCACCGTTCCTTTTGTCACCGCATCGGTTTTATCAGGTGCAAATTAAGTCAGCCGCGCCTGATCCTCACGTTTTGGGATGAATTTCTTGGGAAAATCTTCCTTGTTGGAGCAAGAGTATTTTCTCAAGAAAAAACGTCGGAATAGGCTTTTACGGCAGACAATTTTTGCACCATAAAACCCAAAGCGGCTCCGGTAATAAGGAAGCCGAACTGAGGGAAAAATAAACAAGTTTTCAAATTTAATAATAGAATCAACTATGGACAAAAACATTCAGAAATCTAAAGAGTTCCGACTTGCAAAGGATTGGGAAATGGCGGTGAACAGTTTTTCTTTTGATCCGAAACGCTTTGCGGCAGCAATCCCTACGATGCACCCTACGCTGCAACAGAGCCTGTACAGGCTGATCAAGGAATGCATCAAGGTTATGGCAGATGATACGCGTTACTACGACGACCGTAACATGGCTTCGCATGAGGAAGCAAAATGCCTGATGGAATATCTCAATAAACATGGACGTAACATACCTCTTAAATAATTGTAGTATGAACTCAGCCTTATTCCACACTTTGGCGTTGAATATTTATGCAAAAATATAATAATTAAAAATTATACAATGAAAACAAAGGAATATCAGTTTGATGGCAGCATTTATGTATGTCGTATTGTTCAAGCCAATGATGGCGAAGAACTTGTAATCGCACCTACAGCTTTATTGGATGTTATCCAACCCGGTAGCTTTGAAGATGAAAATGAAGGCTTTGCCAATAAGGAAGCCGAATATATTTATGACGAGATTTTTTTCTTCACTGATGCAGAGACTCTTGCTTTGCCAGAGGAGCAGTTTATCGAGGAGTTGAAGAAGGATAACAGTGAGTGGCTTGAATAATTAGTATATAATCATTAAATTTTTTAGCATTGTGGATAAAGATTATGTTATGCGTATAGCCGGAACAATCCGCGAACAGTTGGTATCAATGACCGATACAGCAATCCTTATGTCATGGGGAATTCAGGAATTTATGGCAACGATATATAAGGATTTGCCTGGATTGAAGTTCCGTGTCAACGGACATCTCTTTCAGGGTTATGTTTTGATTTGTCTGAATGGTTCTGACTATTATGAGGTGTATCTCTTGAATGAGGAAGAAACCAGATGCATTAGTGATGAAGTTTGCTTCGATGAACTGGGAGAGATTATCGACAGACACGTAGAAAGTGGAACGGATAAAGAAGAATATGCTCGTTTCTGTGAACAGATTGTATCATTTTACTAATATGAACGAGAAGTCTTTCAATTATAGGAAGGACTTCTCGTTTTATTTCTAATGACTTTCAGTAAGTATTGCACTTATTCAGTTTATTTCCTTTTCCATTTTCTAATTAATTGTTTTTGCATGTAAATGACACTTCGAATGTATAAGAAATCTAATTATCCTGACTTATTCTTTAAAGAGTAGCATATATTCTACCTTCCTTCTCCGTTCGATGCTTGGAATTACCTTACCTCTGTAGCAACGGAAAGAAATGTACTCCTTATAGATGTCCCTGTTTCCTGCTTCCAGTTTTTGTATGAGCTTGCTTTTGGGCAGATCTCTATTACCTAAAAGGCGAAATGCTCCCACCTGGTAAGCCAAGCAGGATAAAAGTGTCGAATCACGACCGAATTTTCGAAAAAGACGACACAGTTTCCTCATGTCTGCTCTAAGAATAGAATCCCCTTGCGTTTTTGTGATGTCATTGGTGAATCTCTCATAGGGAAGTACCTTATGTCCCCATCCTACATAGGGCCAGTGTTTTTTCTCTCCATGCCAATCCTCATAGAATTTTATACAACTGATAGCTCTTTCCAGCGGGGGTAACCTATATATGGACAGTTTGGTGGGTATTAGTTTTGTTCTGTGCTTTTCCTGTCCATATACAGTTGTCAGAACTGACATTATCAGCATGAAGACAAATATTTTTTTATATTTCATTTTGCTCCGCGTTTATTCAGTACATCTTTAATCATTTCTTTTACATCCAGCCCTACCTGTACAAAGTTTTTGTACAGGATGCGTTCCCTTTCGTCCCTTGAATTGAATGTATAGAATTTAGGTAGTGGAATATATCCAGCTTCTTCTTTCTTTATTTCTGCCATATCAAAATCCGTTTTACAGAAGAACTTTGTGGTCTTGAACTCTTTCGATTCCTGGATATTCATCGTCCCACCGTTGCCTACTTTGGTTTTTACGAAGTCTCTCGCTGTCTGGCCGCATATCCATCCTGTTGCCATGTCTGATATTTTTGAGGCTGGTACCAAGCTGTCCATGTTCTCATTTAGATTGATACTGGTCTTGTCCCTGTCGATGGTCACACCTTTCTTAACTTGTACGACTTTGCCGAAAATATCGTTCGACAGCCATTCCAGTGTTTCTTTTGAGCGGGCAGAACCGCTTACCACATTACCCACAGTGGTGATAATCTTCTGCATACCTACCTTGCCGTAGTCGGCTTCAAGCTGTGGCAGTTCCTGGAATCCCAGCGTCACGCTTACTTTGTTGCTTCGCGCAGTACCAATCAGTCGGTCTATCTTATGGAAATACAGTGTCGGCAGCTCGTCCACGATGATGCTCACTGGGATATTCTTGCCCTGTCCGGTATTCACACGGGTCACAAGACGGTTCAGGATAAGGGCATTCAGCGCACCAATGATGCTTTCCATCTCCGGGTCATTGGCTATAAGCAAGTAACTTGGGCTCTTCGGGTCGCTCACTTTTAGGTCAAAGTCGTCCCCGTCCTTGTGGAAAATCCAATAAGATTCTTTGGTTGCCAGACGGGATGTATATACTCTCAATGTGCCGATCATACCTTCCAGCTGCTCCATGGCCTTGTTCTTAAAAGCAGTTTGGAATGGTCCGAGTAGGGGTGCTACTTCGTTATCCGTTTCCAGCACCTCAAAGATAGTCTGGTAGCTTTCGTTCAAAAATGACAATATGTGTGGCATGTCCGAGTACTTTCCCAACCAATAGGCAGGCTCAACGATATTACCACCCTCTTTGTCACGCACCATTCCGGTCGGTTTCCAAAACTTCGTTTCCGGATCCTGCCGTTTTTCGGCGTACAGCTTGTTCCCCTTGGCATCATACGGCTCTCTCTCGTAATTAACAAAAAAATATATACAGGCTGCCAGGAAGTTCACAGCAGAAGTCTGGAAAAACTGGTCACTTCCGCCACCACCTTCTTTCTTTCCTTTCTGCAATGATTCAAGTAATGTCTCGGCCGTTTCGCTGGCTGCAGCCAGATTGTTGATATACTTTGCTTGTATAGGGTTCACACGTTTACTGTATTCCACATCCACAAAGTTGATTATATTGAACTTACAGTCTTGTGGCAGTTTGCCCAGCTTCTGATTCTTCTTGTAGTGATAATACAGTTTTGTCGCCAAGGTCGGAAATTTATAATCATACACGACCATGGCAAAACCCTTGGCTGAGTGCTGTCGGATGAACGGTTCGATGATTGAAAACGTCTTACCGCTCCCTGGTGTACCTACCACCCATGTTCCGCGGAAAGGGTTGCTGATACTGACCCATCCCTTGCGGAACTTTCCCTTGTAATAGTAGCGCATGGGGATGTTTACGCTGTATTTGTTTTCCTGTATTTCTTCGCTCTGTTCGAAACTCTCATTCTCAAAGTTGAACCTGTCTTTCATCAGTCCGTCCTTCAGAAACTTTGATATGTTATCTAGTGCGGTATGTACAAGTATCACACCGGCAAGCGAGGCTATCATGTAGAGCCAGATATTAAGTGATAGTTTATACAGTTGCATGTCTATTGTATAACTGTACAGCCATACGGACAATGCAATCGTCCCTACGCCACCCACGAGTGGATATAGCACCATTCGTCGGGCATCAAATTCCAGTTGTTTTTTGTTACGTGTGCCGATACAGGTGATACAGATGAGCAGGAAAGTTGCCACTTTGCTGTACATCAGATGTCCGTCATTGTATATCATCCAGTGCTTGATACGTCCGTGTATGTCGCACAGGATTCCGTTCCAGTTGTCAAGCAGGATCGGATCCAGTGCATATTCAAAGAACTCCATTAGCACGGATATGTAGATTGCTGCTCGGAATATTTTGTAGAATCCCTGCAATTCCTTACTCTCTTCCATAGTTCAATCCATTATTTGTTGATTTTCTGCGATACCAGCGGTCGTTTATTCTGATTACATCCATGCCGAACCATACGCTGTTCTCGTTCAGCTTGTTCTTTATCCTGTCAATGGTCACTGGGCCGACGCCCCAAATATCCATAAGGTAATCCTCGTTCAGATGAATCAGTTCCCCTACATACAGGATTCCTTCCTTTGCAAGTCGTTCTCTCGCAGAGGGTGTGATACCAAGGTCGGTTATTGCCCTTGACAGGAAAGGTATCTCTTCTGCATCTATGTTGTTGACAGCAATTTCAAGACCTGTCTTGATGCTCTTTATTGAATCTACATAGTTTGCCATATCTCTGATAGTGTCTTCACGTTGTCGTATGTCTTCGCGTAGTTCTTTAGCTTTGTTTATCAAGGTGGTGTTGCTTCGTTTCAGTTCCGTGTTTATATCCGATAAGACACAGTTACTGTCCTCAAGCTCCTTTTGCCTGTTTTCCAATTCATTTACAAAGTTTCTCAGACGGGATACTTGATATGATAATGCTGTATATTTTTCATTGTCGGCAGATATTTTCTCCAGCAGTGAACCGAATGCCGATACAAGGTTGTCTATCCGTTGTTTATCTGACTCGGCTGCATCTGCGGCAGCCTTCTTTTTATTTTCCACATATTGGTTTCTCAGTCCCTTGATAATAAGGACTATTCCCGATATCATCACAACTAGGTAGAAATAAAAGATACTATTATCGTTCATGGCTCATTGTTTATTGTTTGTATATGGTTATTATTGGGCGTAACTTATGAGATTTTATCTTCGGTGTTTCTTGGATTACACCACTACCCAGCGAAAAGAGCCAGGCTTTGGCTGTCTGTTGCCCGTCCACTTCCGTTGATGTCCAGTACCAGCACTCGTCCGTTGCTGCTGGAAGAGGGACTCCACCGCATTTCTCTATTACAGGATTGATTGTCTGGCGTGCCGAATACATCAGACGCATCTCAGCTACAGAAGGGATGAAGGCACTCTGGCCATACCGCCACATATCAAATACGGTTTCTGCCATGGGTGAAGTGGTTTCCTTCGTATCATAGATGGCAAATGTGTTCTCGTTGCCGTCAAATGCATCTGTCTTGGCTGATGTGCCCTGCTCTATACCGAGACTGTCTGCAAAAGCTTTCGGTTCTGTATCCCACAGATATACCGCATAGCCGTTTCCGGCGGTCTCACCGGTCGGATTTGTATGGAATACTACAGCAATGGCTTCCTTGCCGCTGGTCGCATAGTCATCGTATGCTAAGACGCTGCCATCTACACACAGCACATGTCCCGGACGCACGGAGGTGTCTTTTTCCATAATATGGGCATCGCAGCCCGTCAGCAGGATGGTTGTCAGTATTGCCGGTAATAACCGGCAGATTCTCGTTTTTATTCTTCTTCTCATTTTTTCCCTATTTTATCGGTAGTTTGATACCCAAGGCTATACCTGTACGGAACAGGTCAGCCCCCTTGATTATTACATCGTTCTTTACCTGCCAGTAGAAAGTCCAGCCGGAATGGAGTACATAGTTGTGTTCGTAACCCAGATGTATTCCTGCTACAAACTTGTGGGTGTCGCTGCCCCCAGATGCTCCCACTCTGAGACTCCCATAGTGGTTCCTTCCTCGTATTACACAGGGCTTGTAGGCTGCACCGATACCCCAGGTACGGTAATTCCTCCAAAAGCTTTCCGGACAAATGTGACCACATGTTCTGCAGTCCGACCATTGCAGATAACCATTGGCGAAGAACTCCCAGGTATGACGGTAATTCATCTCGTGTTCATAGGCCAGAGTCATTTCCGCTCCATTTTTGTACAGAAGTCCCACACCAAGTGACAGACGGCCGCTGTTGCGCTGTGCCGATGCGCCTAGGCAGATACACATGCAAGTGATGGCTAACAGTATTGTCTTTTTCATGCTCATTCCTCCTTCAGCAACTTAGAGTTGAACGAATCGGCCGACAACACGTCTTCATAGTCAATGTTCAGACTGATGTTACGTCCGCTTATCTGTTTCTCGGTCATTTCTATGGTGAGCACCTTGTCGTTCGGAAAAGTCAGTTTCTTTATGGCAATCACATTGCGGTAGCCTCGGATGAAAGTCTTTCCTGATTCCAGTACAAGAGCCGGCTTCAGCTCGATTACTTGCGAGTTCGTGGCCTTGGTAATTTTCTTGTCAGCCAGCTTCACGCGTATCTCGTCAATGTCAAATCGGATATTGGTCTTGTTTTCTATCGAGTAGTCTATAAAGAAATAATCACCTGCAGAATAGATGTTGTTCAGCCGCATAATCATTCTGTGTTCCTTGCTCGCTACGTTGCGGATTCTTGCTGGTGAGTTCCAGATACGTCGTGCATAATATGTCATGTCGGCAAGCGACATGGATACTGCAGGATTGTTGAAGGCCTCACGTTCCTGTAGGAGTATTTCCTTGTCGGTCACCGCCTCGCGCATTCTTGTCGTATAAAGCAGTGCGTACTGGGTTCGGTACCGTTCGGTCACTATGGTTACTATGGCTAGTATATCACCGTCTTCGTGGCCCGTTTCCTTGGGCTTTAGCCGGATAATATTGTCTATGGGTTGGTCTCCTGCAATCTTGTCTGTTGATATGTCCACAAAGCGGATGGGTTCAGATGCTGTGATGACCGTTGTTACCTGTTCGTTTACTGTTAAATGTTCCATTTCTTCATAGGTGTGCTGTGCCGAAGCCTTATGGCCGGTGAACACTACAGCCGTTAGCAGGAACATTTTCATTGTACTTTTCAAGTTCATTTTATTCTGTATGTTTATTCTGTTATTTATTGTATGTTGATCTCCGTTGTCTGATGGTTCTGTTCCGTTTCCTCCGCTATCCGGAGGAGGGCAGTTTCGAAATATGATTGCTCTGTTTCGAAGCCGATGAAGTGCCGTCCTGTGCGGATGGCTGCCACCATAGTGGTACCCGAGCCTATGCAGCTGTCCAGCACCGTGTCGCCTTCATTTGTATAAGTCCGTATCAGATACTCCAGCAGGGCTACCGGCTTCTGTGTGGGGTGATAGAAACAGCCTTTGCAGTGTTCTTTGGCAATGGCGATGACTGATGTAGGATATTTGTCGTCCGCTATCCTTATGGGGGTCAGGTTCATCTGCCCGTAGCAGCGGTTCGTGAATCCTCTTGTCTTACTGCGCCCATGGTTCCTCTGTTCCGCCGGACAGGGTTTCATTTGGGGATGGTAAACCGGTTGCTTTCTGTAGAATACAATGATGTCTTCGTGTTGTCTGAGTGGCATACGGTTTGCGTTCAGATGCCCTGTCACACGGTCTTTGTGCCAAACCAGATTGTATCTCCATATCTTAGGTTGCGAAAGCACTAGTCTGGCAGTGAACATTCCTTGGCCAAACAGGATGACGGGACTTTCTGGCTTGCTGATTCTCAGATATTCCTCCCACAGCTTTTCCAAAGGAAGCTGTTTGTCCCATCCGGCAGAAGTGTTTCGGTTGTTCAGTACACCGTAGGGCAGGTCGGCTATTATGGCATCTACGCTTCTGTCGGCCATCTGCTTCATTCCTTTCAGGCAGTCCATATGGTATATTTGGTCTTTTTTTATCATACACTATCGGTTGTTGTTTAAGTTATCTGTATCGCATCATGCCATGTAAGGCGTCCTGTACTGCTTTTTCTGATTTTGCAAAGCCATCGAGTTCCGAGGGCAACTTCCTTGAAGTTTACTTTCTTCGATTTTGGTCCGTAAAACCCGGTATATTTCTGGAATGCAAACAGCGATATTCTGCTGCCGTCTTCTTTCTTGAAGTTGCATATCAGGGCATATTTCCCTTTTTGATGCCACCATTCAATGCTTACCAGTAACCCGGTAAATGTCTTTGTGTTCTCCGGGGGCAGAAAATCATTGTACATATAGTCGTTCGTGCCTTTGTGATACTGTGATAATTCCTTTTTCATATTCCTTTGGTTTAATTCCGTGGTTCATTCCCGTTTACCAGATACACGAAAGTTCCGTACTTCAACTTCACCTTGTTCTTTTTTATAGCCTTCCCGATGGCGCTGCTTGTCTTTTGGTATGCATTTTGTATGGCTTGCATACCCCATTGGGCCAGACTGTTACCTGAGCTTGCCGTATTCATGTTCATGTTACCGGTCACAGCTCCACTTACCACGTCTTTACCTGTTTCCCTGAATTGACTGTTCGGTACATAAAGCCCTTCCAATCCATCGGTATCATAGAGCGAAAGGCTTACCTTTACTAGTTCATCGTTAACAAGTATGCTGTTGATGCTTCCTTTAACTCTGCCGGAAGAAAAACCGTTCATGATGGCATATAGATAAGAACCACGTTTTACGATGTGTTCGTCTATCTCCACATCATCAAGCAATCGCAGTCTTACCCTCGAACCGTCAACAGCTTTGATGTTCTCGTCTATGATAGCTTGAATTAGCTTTGGTTCGCGGATGTCCTTCGATAGGGTATTGAAGTAGTCTGATGTGGTTTTCACTTTCTTTACCACCTCGCTGGCTTTGTCCGCTTCCGAAGGGGCCTTTACCATGCGACTGTTTTCGTCAATATATCCTTCTGGTTGTCTGGCAGTGTCTGGCGGCAGTTCGGTTGCCGTGCTGTCCTTCAATATGGGAGCGGTTACCGCTTGTCCTCTAAGCCGCGCTTCCGCAAGGGCTTTTTCCAGTTCTGCAAAGGCTTCTTTCTCTCTTTCTTTGGTATCGGTTTCTTTTTCGGCCAAAGCCTTGTCCTGCTCCTGTTGGTCAAGCAGGGCAATGTCATTGTCTGTGTACTGTGATTCATACGTTTGCTTGTTTTTTTCAGGTTCTTTCCGTTCAATGTTGTCCACTGCTGAATAGTCCTGTATTTTACCCCAGGACTTTGCCATGTTCTCATACTTGTTGCCAATTCCGTCTCCATTTTTTATCTGCGCGTCAGGCAGTTCAGGATTCAGAAATTCAGTCGTCTGTAGCGTTTTGTCAGGCAGTTCTGCCTTTTCCATGTGAAATAGGTCGAAGATGAAGTACGACCCGCCCATCAGTGGAATATAGAGGATGGCGGGAAGCATGAACTTCGTCTGTTTCCAGTTGATTTGCTTGATTCTGTCTATTAGTTCCATTACTCTCTTTAATTGATTTGTATATATTTCCCTTCAATGGTACACGCCTTTAATATTTCTGCATTGTCTTTTCCAAAGGCAATAAGAATACTTCCGCATCCGGGAGAATCACCGCGTGTACCGTTTGGGCGGTAGAATCGGATGCGATGGCGTAGAAACTTCATGGCTATAGCCTTCTTGAATATGATGTCCTGAAACATTCTGGAGTCACATCGGTTATATAGCAGTGCGATACCGTTATCATGTTCTGCCAGCCGAAGCACGAACTGCTCTATAAGCGGACGTGAATAAGGAGGATTGAGCCATACACGACCTTCCCATTTTTGAGACAATCCGTCAATATGTTTGTCATACATGACTGTAGCTGTAGGCCACAATGGAGAAACCGGTGCACAGGGGTCAAGATCGAATTTACCCAGTGCCTCCAGTACCTCTTTGGGGGTGTACCATTCATCTGAAGCCTTTTCAGTCCTTTCAAATCTTGTGTTCATACGTGTCATAGTTGCGTTTGCTCGTTTTTTCTTGGAACAGTTCTTTTATTGGCTTGTGTATTCTTCTTTGCTGTTGTTATGTCCTGACGGTGAGGAAGACACTTTTCGTCGTTCCCTCAGTATGGAATCCTGTATTTCGGTTGCGGTGCGTTGTACCGGCTGATTATGGTACACTACAGTGATACGGTAAATGTTCCATACAAGTCCGCCTAAGACAAAGGCAAAGACGATAACCAGAAACAGATTTCTGTGCAGGTTGGCAAACTTTTGTACCTTGGCTGCTGCCATGTCTATTCGGGTTGCCTTGGCAAACTTGCGTCCTGCTTCTATCTCACGCTTGTATCGTTCCTTGTAGTGTGGATCATTCTTGTCAGGTATCTTTTCACCGAATAGCATCCGCCTGAATCCTTTTATATTCATATTCCCGTTTTTTAGTAGTTTATCTTTGTTTTTTGTTCTATGTCCTTGTTCAGCAGTGTTCGCCAGTTGGTGATGAGCAACCCGTGGGGATTGTTGTCGGTTCTCGGCACACGCTTCAGCTGGCCGGCAGTTACCAGTTCACGCATTAGGATGCTGCTGCGGCGTTCAATTCGCTGTCTGCCGTAGTAGGTGAACTCCATCTTTTCCTTATTGAAGGCTATACTGTCGCAAAAGATGGAAAACACGGCACTTGTACCCAGAATATTGGAATAGAATCCTTTTTCCTTTAGTGTATTGTACTGTGCAAGTCCTGTTTCATCCACCAGATACATGGCTTTTTCCATCGTGTATCGGATATATTTGTCATCCGGTGCCAGTGTGAAGAAATAGTGGTGGAACATTTCCACATGGCTTCTGGCTTCTACGTCCAGCGTTTCGTCCATGGTTGTGCGGTTTACAAGTATGGGGACGTTTCCGTCCAGTACATACACTTTTTTCTGGGCGTCAGTTACCATGGTACGGGCTGTCCAGATGCTCGACACACTGATGATGATACATCCTATGAGGAAAGCGGTACAGATTATACCTACTAGTTTTATTTTGTTTTCTAAGTTCTTTATTACCATAATTTTTTTATTTAGTTGTTCAATGTCCTCATATATTCTGCATGAAGCATTGGTATGAGGGTTAAGCGCAGTTCCGGCAACAGCCGTTCAAATTCTTTAGCAAAATACTTGACGTCATGCCCAAGTAGGATAACCTGGACAAACACCCACCAGATTCCTTCTCTGCGCTTCTTGGAATTTTTTTTCAGTTTGGCACGGTGCAGTCTGTACACCAGATAATCTACTACCGGTACGACATATCGGTCGTCATGCCCGAAGCATTCATCCAGTTCCTCATATTTCAGGTCATACGGATAATTGTTCAATATATACCTGGCTATTTCGGTAGTACGCTTTTGCGCAAAGCTCATGAATGCTTCATCTTCCAGCCATTTGTCAACTTTCTCTTTGCTTTTCATGCTTTCTGTTTATATATTGTTTTATCTCATTATTCCTCCTACGGCTCCGGTTGCCGTCATCTTGGCCTGTTGGGCAACTCCTTCTCCGAAGTTTCGGGTAGAGAATGCAGTATCGCCTTCCGGAATCATCCATGCCGCAAGGTCAGGTACTAGGTTAAGGCACTTGAGTGCCACGATACTTGCTGCCATCAGATAGCCGGCAGAGAAGAACGAGTTCTGTAGGTAGGCTGCCATAGTCTGTTCGCTTGCGGTTATAGCCGTCAGGTTCTCCACCTGGATACACAATACGATGTCAAACAGCAACAGAACGTAGAAACCCACGAAGTACAGCATTGCTCCGTAGAAGTGTACAGTCAGATATCTGGTCAGCCATTTGGCCCAAGCACCTTCCCATTTCGGCAGAAGAGAGAATGCCCATTGTATAGGGCCGAAGATGGTCAGCATTCCCAGCAGGATCTGCTGGCAATATATCGTTGACCACCATCCTATACGGAACACGACCAGGGCAATGAGCATGATGATTTTATCAATCCCCACGATTACACCCGAGGTCAGTGAGGTAAACCACAACTTGGCTGCATCCTTTTCCATTCCTGTCACTTCGTCCACACCGGTCTGTTCCATTGTTGCCTCTATCAGTCCGGGATCCGAGGTTCCTGTATGGGCCACGTCCGCCTGAGCCTGAAGGCTGGTATATAGTGTGTCGCGCACGTATATTAGTTCCTGCACTTCCGCAAACTTGTCTGATATTTGGGTGGCTTCCGCTTCATAGAGGTCATGTGTGTACGAGCCGATGCAGTTGGGTATGTAGGACAGGAAGTCCAGAAAACACCAGCTGTTCCCGCTGTTTGCCATTCCTGTGTCTGCCGGAGGATACCACCAGCATAGAACGACAGAAATAGCAAGAGGCCGGAACAGTTTCATCACATCCAGCGGCTCGTGCTTTACCATCATTTTGTAAGTCATTCCGGCTGCCATAACAAGAGAAAACAGGGCTGCCAGTGCCATGCACATTTGTAGAATCCACCAGAAAGGGCCTTGTGATCCTGTAAAAGTGGCGTCTGTTAGAAATTCATTCGTTTGGAATATCACGTCATCTATTTCCTCTTCGAGAATATTGATGCCGAAGTCCGATAATATGTTTCCGTCTGCCATTTGTTCCTCCTTTCTCTTTTATCTGTTTACTGTTTCTTCTCCGTCACCGCCTTGTGTGCCGTCTGCACCCTGCGAGCCGCAGACGGCAAAGCGCGACTCGTTCCATCGGTTCATCGCTTCCCGAGCTATGCTTCCTTTCTCGGGAGTTCGGCTCACATCTTCCGCATTCAGAAGCTCACTTGCCAGCGAAGCGTTCTGTCGCTTGGCCAGGTAGCCTACAAGTATCTCGTTCTGTCGTGCCACGTCCTCATAGATGCGCAGGTATTCCTTCTTGCGCTGGGCGTTGGGCATGTAGGCATCTCGTGTGGCGTTTATGGCACATTCATAGATTTGATAGTACTCTGCCCACCTTTCTCGGTCATCGGTGGTACCGCCGGCAGTCAGGATGCGGTCGATGTTTCGCTTGAAGCGTTCCATCTGTCCGTTTATCTTGTCTCCTTCTGCCTGCCATGCAAGGTCTATCTGACGGTCGGCTACGTTCAGGGCCTCTATTTCCGCACGCTTTACCAGTGCGGAATCAATTGCTTCCGCATCGTCCACCTGACCGTAAAGGTTGGCTCCAGCGATTGTGCGGAACGACAGCTTGTTCTTTGTGGCTGCCGTTTTCTTGTATTTATTGTGCAGAGCCCAGTAATAGAGTTCTGGAGTGAGCGCTCCCGTACCGGTTTCCATTACCGTAATCTGGTTCTGCTTGGGTGAATCATGGTTGTAGGTCGCATACTGTGCCTGAGCCATCGTAGCCTGAACGGCTATCACGGCAAGCAGTGTTAATGTCCTTGATGTCTGTTTCATGTCTTTATTGTTTTTATCATTAATAATCCAGACGACCGGCACCGCGCCAGCGGCCGAAGGCACCGTCTATGATTTCCTGTTTGGTCCTTTCTCTGTATATCTTCGCTTTCCAGTAGCCGATTCTTACCTGTATGTATCTCCAGGTCTCTATGTAGGCCTGGTTCAGATGACGCTCGATGCCATCCAGTGAGCGGTTTACCGATTCCAGTACCATCAGTAGGTCGGCGGTCGAGCAGGCGGCGGCTCCCGTTGCATAAAGCACAAGGTCACTTACCGACCTGTATAGCTGCTCTCCGTCGTGGGCAATATCCCGTATGGCTCTTTCGTTAATGGTGATTATCAGCAGGTCCGACGGATCTACACGCCCATGCTGCAGTATCTTTTTGTTATAGGCTCCCAACATGTCCTTGTAGTCACTTATTCGGTCGCTCACCATGTTGTAGGTGTCCTTTACATTCAGCACCGTCCGCAGCGACTGGTACATCACGTCAATCACGTCAAAAGCCCGGGTATAACGGTCCAGATCTATATTCAGTTCCTTGTAATTGCCTACCTCGTCCCGGCTGTATTCATGCAGCAGCTTGTTGCTGTATTCCAGCGTACTGCGTGCCAGTAGCAAACTGCGTTGTTTCTTATGGTCGTTGATGTAGGCTTCTACCGATACGATGTCAAAAGTCCATTGGGCTTTTGCAGCATCCGGCAGAAGGGTAATCAGCAACAGACCGATAATCAGATATTGTTTCATGGCTCTGCCTCCTTTCTGCTTGTCCTTTCCGGAAGGTTCCTGGCATTCTCCACCCATCGTTCCTGGCATTCTTCCACCAGTGTCCGGCGTCGTCCCTCGTCCCAGTCGGGTGTAGGGGCGATGTCCTTCAGTACGCCAATGATACTCCGTTTGTAGTGCATCATCTTTTCCAGTGATACAAGGTCTGCGTATATATTTGTGATGCGCGAATCTACTTCTCTGGCTATCTCCAGACGGTCGCTTGACCAGAGCAGATGATATACCTCTCCGGTGGGTGTCTCTTCCAGCGGAGGGGTTTTCATGTATTCTGTCGTAATCTTGCACGACGGGTACTGGCGGGCGATTTCCGCTATGCGGTCATTTACCAGCTTCGTCTTTTCCGCATCGGACATGCCTGGGTCCAGAGTGATTACTTCGGCTACATGGGTATCCGTGTACTCCGAGGTCAGTTCCCAGCTTATCTGTACGATAGCGCGGTGTATCTTGATGCCGAGAAAATATTTCGGCTTTCTGGCTATGGATACCGTTGCCTGGAATGTGATCACCCCATCAATGTTGGGCATGGTGGCCTTTCGGACAAATGTATAGCCGCTCCATGAGCCGCTGTCCTCCCAGTTGAGTCCGTAGGTGGTCTTGCAGTCCTGCATGATGGCCGGGATGCGGTAATAGTCATCCGTAGCCACCGAATTGTCCTCTGCAGCATCGGCTTTGGCCTGTTCGTATTCCGACAGCTTCTGTTCCCATTCGGAAAGTTCCGCCTTCAGCTTGTCTATCTGCGTTTTGTTTGCATTGTATTGCTGGCGGAGTACAGCAGCTTCTTCCACACTGGCTTCCGAAATCTTTTTCAGCAATATGGCGTTTTCATCCTCCAGTGCCTTTATCTGTGCTTCCAGCGATGCTTTCCTGTTTTGAGCTTCCTGAATCATGCCGTTTAGTTCCGACAGATCCAGTTCGTCATCCGTAACCGAGGTTTGCATGGCACATTCTTTTGTGTGTGCGTTTGGAGAGCTGCCGCATTTTCTGCATTTGTACTGAGTGCTTCCTTGCCCGAGAGTTACACCATCCGAACAGGTTACGCTGATAGTCACACTCTCACATCCCTGAAGCTTTACTTCATCTGTGGTCTGGTAGTAGTTCCTACCGTCTGATGCTATATAATAGGTATAGCCGTCCTCGTTTTCGTTGAACTCTGACAGCAATGCGTTCAGCTGTGCCTTGAAGGTGTTCAGGTCCATCGAGTAGGAATCGAATATCTCTTCATAAACGATTTCCTCATGGTTCCAGCTTTTCTTTACATGGATCTCGTAGGCATAGGCTTTCTTGGTCTGTTTGCCGCCTCGGCTGATGATGTAGCTCTTCATCCAGTAATTTATACTGTAGTTGTATCCGTCATTCTGCCTGTTGAGCTGTTCCACGCGGTCTCTCGACCATCCCGCATATCGTTCTGAGTTGGCCAGTGCCTGTTCTCTCTGCGAAGCGTTTGGGTAGAATCCGGCATCTGTGGTGGAAAAGCGAGTCCATTCACCGCTGTTTAGAATGCTGTTGTCGTCTGTAGGAGGATAGTAGTCACACAGTACGGTGCTTCCCTGGTCGCGACGGGCTATATACCATCGCTGGGTATAATAGGTGTTGGCTGTTTTATCCAGATAGTCAGATATCCATTGGGTAAGGTTATAGTTACTGATATCAAAGAAACCTGCCACGTTGTCCGGACCGCCTACCATATCTATCAGCAGTCCACCCATATCCTGCTCGGCACGTTCCATCAGTCCGCTGTAATGGTCGTACAGGTTGAAGATTTCCTCCACCTTTCCGCTCATCAGGTTGTGGAACGCACTTTCCTGTAGCAGGGCTTCACCCAAATTGGCCGTACCGGCGGTTGCAAGACCCACTCCCAGATTATACAGGTTGTTTATATCCTGCTGCAGGTTTTCTTTGGTGAAATTGCCTGGAATACTGGCCAGATCGTCCATCATACGTTGCCAGTCTATGTTCCCAATTTCCGACAGTCTCAGCAGCGGAGCTATTTCCTCGCTGATTTTCAAGAAAGTGATGTCGGAGAAGGTCAGCGAACTATTGGTCACGATGCTTTCAAACTGCATACACAGGTTTTTCGTGTCATCACATACCTTCATCAGATAGCTGCCCCAGTAGATGGCCGTTTGCGGCGAATGGAGCATCTGTTTGGCTACTACCACAATCTTGGGCATGATTTTTTCTGCCACCATGCGGTAAATGCGTCGATAATAGTAGTTTTCCGTACTGCTGCACCAGATCCCCAGATCTGTGAAAGCCTTGTGCTGAAGAAATTTCGACGCAAATATTCCGGCAGCAGCCACTTCCGCAGCGTTGTAGTGCTTCAGAATATTGTCCACCTGTTCACTGTAATAGCCCTCCGCTACGGCTTCCGTACCGAATGCAGCCGCCATGGCAGCTACGGTACGTGCATCGTAGTTCACGCTATAATACTGGGCATGTACAGGTCGGGTGACTGCCAGCAGCATTATTGTTATGATAAGTGACAGGTGTTTCATTTATGATTGCTTTTGCTATAGGTTACTCCAATAAATGGTATCATACACGTTGATTTCCTCTTGGCTCATGCCGGTATGCAGACCTTTTTCGGCAAGCATGTCCTTTATGGCCTGCAGGTTCTTTCCTTTGATAAAAGGAATACTTGAAAGCTCTTCCTCGGTTTTTCTGCACAAATCCTCTACAGTCACGATACCCGCCTGCATTAATGCCTTGCGGATAACCATATACGAACCTATTGGAATGTATGTGTTTGAGATATACGTCTTTACATTCATTCTTTTCATTGATGTGGAATGTTTTATGGACTATCAGTTAGTATTGGGCATGTTTTTAAGATATTTAATAAGGCTGTCCGCTTCTGTTACAGCATTATATGCTGACAAATGCTGGTGAACAAAAAACTCTTTGGCAATCTCATATCTTCGTTTTTCCCACATGTCAGCTTCTGTATCTTGCTGTGTGGAAATATTTGAGTGTGTTTCTGTTCTCTGAAAGTCAATACCTGCATATTCATCCAGTTCATTGTTTGTCATGCCTAACCGTAATGCATATTTCCCCAGAATTTTTTCAATCATTGAGATGCTTTTTTTACTCAAATATCTAGTATGCCTCAGTTCTTGTTTGCTTTGGCTGCAAAGGTCTCTGACAGTGAATATCCCATTTGTCTGAAATATCCTTTGAACGCGAACTCCATACTGTTTCCCAAAGTCTATCGACTTAATGCTTTTACTGATGTCAATTTTTTCCATTGTCTTATTGTTTTTTTGATGGTTTGAGATTCAACACTTTTCCCGCTTCATTCACTTTCTTTGCAAAAGGAAGAGACTTGTTGATACCGCTGGCATCCCAGTCACGACAGTAGGCTTCGATAGCTTCCTGATGGTTGCAGCGCAATTCCTTTTTGTAGAGTTTCAGGGCTTCTTTTTCGGCACGTTCTGTCGTGTAGGTCATATAGCATTCATGGGGTTCCTCCACACCATACACGCCGCTTGTTGTTCCTCTGCGGATAAAGACCTCTCTGAAGTAGCTTCGACCATCCTTGTTTTCAAGACGGTTGATTGTGAATATCTTCTTGCAGTCCACATCCGTCAGACCGAGGATGGCCTGGATGCTGTCAAATCGCTCTCGGAATTTGCTTTGGTCTAGAAGCATCACTACGTCAGAGTTGTTGATGATGGCCTCCTTCACGATTTCGCTCCCGATAATGTCCTGTATCTCCTGGGTCACCACACCTACGCTCGCCCAGAATTTTCTCGCTGTCTTGTACATAAACTTGATATATTCTGCCATCAGCGGACTGGCAATAGCCTTCCATGCTTCCTCAATGATCAGTACCTTGCGGTTCTTCTTGATGCGCATCTTCTGAAGGAACACGTCCATGATGATGAGTGTTACGATGGGGAATAGTTTCTTGTTTTCTTTGATGGCATCCACTTCGAATACTATGAAGGTTTCCGAAAACAGTGTGGTGTCCACATTCTCGTTCAAAATCTTGTCGTAAGTACCTCCCTTATAGAAAGGTTGTATCATGTAGATGTACCTGTCGTAGTCTATTCCCGATATGTTGTTCTCCAGACAGATAAGTTCCAGTCGTTCACACGAATATTCATAGAATGTATTGAACGAGAGTGAAGTTACTTTCAATGCCTTGCGCCGTTTCTCCAGTTGGGCAATTCGTTCTTCTACCTTTTTTTCAAGTAAAGACTGGTCTTCCGTATTTTCGGAGTTCCTGCGTTTTTCGTATGCGGTCAGTGTTTTTCTAAGTGTTTCCCTTTGTACAGGGTCATACCCATCAAATTTGTGGAAATAGGCATCATAGTAGTCAGTCACCATCTGTTCTACAATTCTGAATTCCAGCTCCGATACCTGTGCGTCTGCTCCCTTCCATATCAGCAGTATCAGGTTCTTCAGGAAGTCTATCTTCTCAATGTTCATCTCTGCCTGTGTGATATTGAACGGATTCATCGTAATCGGCTTTTCCTCGGTATAGCTGATATACTTTCCTCCGAGGTATTCACAAAGTCCCTCATAGGAGTTACCCGTATCTACCATCACCACATCCGTTCCCTGTTCGTGAAGCTGTCGTACCACACTGTTGATGTGGAAACTTTTTCCGCTGCCCGACGGACCGAGACAGAAGAAGTTAGAGTTGTCCGTCAGCTTGTTCTTTCCCTCTTTTCCCGTAATATCTATGGCAACGGGTACACCCTGACGGTCTGTATAATAGATTTTCAGCGGACTGTCTTCGCTGTGCTGGATATGCTCTTTGTACATAAGGCATACTGCCGCATCGCTGAGTGTAAGGAACCGGTCGTAATCTTCGTTCAGATTGTAGCAGTTACCCGGAAAGGAGCTGACGAACAGTTCCAGCTGGTTGTAGGCTCTTTTGCTGATATGTATTCCCAGTCGTGAGAAGCAGTTTTCCAAATGGTTGGTACATTTCTGTATGTCGGTGTCGGATGTCACGGACACTGTCAGGTTGTAGTGGGCATACACCAGTTGTCTGCTTTCTCTTGCTATTACTTCCTGTACACGCTTGATGTCCTCCACGGCCATTTGGTTGCCAGGATTCGGAATGCTCGCATGGCGGTTCTTTTTTTTATCAAGCAAAGCCAGTTCGCGTTTTTGGTTGGGCATGAAGATTATCTGGTTATACACTACCGTTTCAGCTTCAGGTATACTGTCAATGGCAGACAGCAGGTCGACGGGCATTTCACTGTTGTTCACCTCCATTTTCATGTAGGGACGTATGAGTGACGGCAGGTTCACACAGTCCACATCCACCAGACTGTACACTTTACAGCGTTTATCGCCCATTGAAAGAGTTTCATCGTCAGCCTTGATGTTCGACATCGTTATCGTACTGTTCTTGAAGTCCATCGAGAAGAAGCGATCCACATACCTGTTCGCTTCTGTCTTGTTCAGAAACGATACCTGTAATCCTGCGTCATGAAGCTGGTCATGTACCTTGCGGATCTTTACGAGGAAATCACGCCACTTTTTGTTGTCATAGGAGAAAAGCCGGCTTTTCTTCGACTCCTGCGTGATGGTTAGGTAGCATGTGCTGTCCGTATAGTTTCTGCCTTTGAAATATCTGAAATAGGATTTCGACAGGAACTCCTGACACTCCTTTCTGTCCGTTTCAAACTGCTTGCGGACAAAAATGTCCTGCTTGTGAATGGCATATCCTTCGCCCAAAGTCTGTGCCAGTGCGGAGAACAGGTGGGTGAACTCATAGTATCCGTCCGTATTGGCTGAATACTTCTCTACAGGATTCTCCATCTTCAGTATAGCGGAGTATTCTCCGGTCTTGGTATAGATTACACCAATACCGTTCACATCTTCCACAGTGAAGTAGATGTCCTGGAATATGCGCTTGCGTTTCCCTCCGGTACCAAAAGCATATACCGATATGGTCATACCGGTACAAAGGGTGATGAAGATTATAATTATATATAATGTCATATATGCTCGGTTTCAATCAAATAAGGGCAGGTCCGCCCTCCAAGAAGGCGAACCCACCCGTGTTCAACATTCAATATGGCCACACATGATTTATGATGGTTTGTTTTAGTTCTGTTACTTTTTCTTCGAACAGGCATACACGAACACTCCGCGGTCGATATGCTTGGAGTGCAGGCCGTGTCTCTGTTTGATGATAATCAGTGAAATTCCCGAGGACAGTACCGCAGAGAGCATGATAAGGCCGGCTATGAAGCCGAACAGGCAGTAGGCGACAATGAAGCCTACAATGGCTCCACCGGCCGCACTGGCCGCCCAGTAGATGTAGCGTCCCTGTATGCCCATTAGTTCAAGGGGTCTTTGCAGCCCTTTGAACAGCGGATAGTCAGGATAGCGTGTCTCTTCTCTTTTCATGTCTCTGTCTGTGTTACGCACTGATACCGAAAAACAATGGAAGTGCCTGGGCAGCAGCAATCAGGAAGATACAGGCGCCTACTACCATCATAATCTTCTTCTTGACATCCTGTTCTTCATTGTTCATGGCAATATAGACGCTGATGGCACCGACTATAGCTACCACACCGGCTATCGCATAGCACAGTTTTACCATGATAGGCACGTACTTTGCGATTTCCTCCGCCACAGTGGACAGAGCATTGGTTCCCGCTGTGTAGTCTCCGGCCGTATTCTGTGCCATCATCGGACATACACTGCATGCTAGTACAATTATCAGTATCTGTACTTTTATTATGGCAGCTGATGTCATTTTCTTGAAAAATTCTTTTACGCTTTTGAACATACTTGTTTAGCTTTTTTGGTGAATACTTGTGTTTGTGTTACAGTTCAGTTTTCTGAATAGTCCGTTCAGATCCGGTAACCGAAGAATGCCGGAAATACAACTGATGCGCCGATTATGAAAAGGCACGCTCCAACCAGCGAAGTGATGGACTTGGTGATTCCGTCCTCTCCGGTGTTCATTTTAATGTAAATCTGGAGCGCGGACACGATGGCAAGGACTGAGGCAATGGCGTAGCATACATACAGTACATACAGCATCATCGTCACCACGTAGTCGTGCATCGTGGCCAGTGAGTCGGCCCCCCAACTGTAGTTTACGCTTCCGCATTTGGCGAAGGCGTAATAGGGCATCGTCAGGAATAAAGTACATAGTAGTTTTCTCGTTTGTTGCATTGTATTGTGTTACAGTTTGTCTTTCAATGGGTTCCAGACCATTGCCGGTCGGTTTTCTAGACGACCGCCAGATATCATGGCTTTGTACATGTCTTCAGCTGAATAGGGATCCGACAGGTATGGTTCCGTTTCTTCCATGCGTTCCTCTGCTTTTGCCTTCATGCGTGCAAGTCTCATGGCAGCAGTTTCTTCCGGAGGGGCAGGTTCAGGTGCTTCTTCATTGGCTGCAGAACCACCATACTCCGTTTCATACTGTTCACTGCCTACGTTGAAGCCTGTATCGCTTTCCGTCACGCTGATGCTTTCCTCCTCTTCTTCTTCACCGGAATCAATATCAAATACCTCTTCTTCCGGCTTTCCGTTCTTTTTCTTGCCATACAGTTCCTGTGCAATGATTACAATATAATAGATAATGTAGGCTGTCGTTAGAAAAATGGCGAAAATAAAGTATGATTTCATATTTAAAAAGTATGATATTAAAGTATAATTAGAATATGATTTTGCAAAGAAAAATATTAGATTTCATTTTCAGAAATATTTTTGTTGTAAATTGATGATTTTAGGGAAATAATACAGGAAAAAGCTAAAATCATACTTTAAATCATACTCCGAGTGGCTTTTTGAGACTGTTTTAAACCCAAAAAGCCCTCCCGAAGGAGAGCTTTTCATATAGAATGTAGAGAAACTTAATGCTTCAGCATTTTTTTCTTCTTCAGATAATCGTTCAGGTCTTTGTATTCTGAATAACGAATGGCTTCATTTACTACTTTCATACCGAAGAACCCGGAGTATGTTTCTACCGTTTTTATTCCAGCAAGGTCATTGTCGAGATAGCAATGAATGTATTCATAGGATTCTAGTGTATAAAGGGTCTTCTTCAGATTGTTTACAGAATTCATTATTATATAGTCACATGGAGGATTTACACACACAATCGTGTCATATTCCTTTTTCAGTGTAAGATAGGATAGGAAGTCCATAAAACCTTCGAAAACACAAACATGTTTTTGGATGATTGACTGCTCGTGTAGAATATGCGATATGTCTTTACCCATTATGCAACCCTTAAAATACGGATTCCTGACCTCAAAACCTCCTGACTTATTTCGGAATGCTATTGAAAAATAGTGCCGGCGACGCAGATCATAATGTATTTCCACACAATGGAGTTTTGCCAGCTCCGTATCTATATTCCTTGATGCGATATAGGATAGCAATGCATGATTTGTCAGTGGCAGGACTTTTAATTCCTGAATGACTTCCTCTATATCAGCCGGATTAACTGAGGTCGTCTTATATTGATATGAGGGTAATCCTTCCGTTGCTTCTCCTATTCTCCGAAGTACGTCACTGATACTGTGCGTATTATAAATCTTCATGCCCAGTTCTATAATACTGCCACCTTCGGATATCCCAAAGTCATACCATTCATTTAGCTGGTCGTTCACTTTGAAAGAAGCAGTCTTCTCCTCGCGATAGGGGGCTATGTACCAGTATTGGTAATTTAGCCTTTTTACAGGTGAGAAACCTAGCTTGCAGAGAAAGTCCACAAGTCGAATTTGTTTGGCATCTGATATGTTCATAGTCAAATCATTGTTTGGTACAGTTCTGTTATATATACCCGCAAACTAAACCAACCTGGTTCAGATGCTGAACTTCTCATTGAATGAATATCCTCTACCGTCCTTCAAGATTGCTTCATGCTGGAGGAGGAATTTGCAGAGGTTTACAAGTGTGTTCCGTCCACGGGCATACCCGATGCTGTCATATCCTTTTTTTAGAGCATCCAGTAATGCTTGATATCCAACTACAGGCCCGTTTTGGAATGTAATTTCAAGTGCGCTACGGTGTTGTTGCTCTGTCATATCCACATACGATGTCAATTTGTCCCTTTTGTTTATTTTGAACTGGTAGTCGTTTACAAGGTGAGGCAGCGAATCTTTTCCAATTTCAAATGCAAAAGGAGTAAATTCCTTGTCCCTTATGTGCATGGCTCTTACTTCACTAATGTTTCCGTTCTCCATATTCTTCGAGATTTGAAGAACTGTTTCAGCCTTGTTGTTCAATTCAGAGCCCACATGGCCCCGTGTATTGTCGTCCCCTTTGTTTAGGTGCAGCACGGTGTGGATGTGCAGTTCGTAATAGCTTGACCATCTCATAAGTTCGTTTATGATATCAAGTGACTCGCTCGGACTGTTGATGTCATGTATAAGATCCCTTATACCATCAATAACGACAAGGCCTATGTTGTTCTCTTCATGTAGCGCCCAGCGTATTATATCCCTGCGTTGGTCAGGGGTATATTCACGAAGAACGAAGAACTCAATCCTGTCATTTTCTTGGTCGGTAGGCAATCCGGCAAGAGATAGTATTCTGTGCAATACCTTATGGCAGTGACATTTGCTTTGCTCGGTATCAATGTAAAGAATCTTATTTTTACATGCAGGCAGATTGGCCTTGTATTTCAGAACTTCCTTGCCTGATAGGGCGGAAGCGACAATGGCGCTTACATTGAATGTCTTCTTGCTTTTGGGCTTCCCGGTAGATGCGCTGAAGTTTCCCAGTGTAGCAATCGTAATTCCGTCAATCTGTACTATTTCCTGGGGAAAATCATATTTGTCAGTTACATTAAGCTTGATATATTTCAGGATTGATTTATATTTCTCTTCATCAATCTTTAGATTATTGGGCATTGCCATATCTGAGTGTATCATCTGTTTTCATTTTTATAATGTTTATACTTGGGTTCTTTTACAATCTGTGTTTTGATGATATCCGCATTTTTGATGATGTCATCATTGGATAGGTAAGGATACCGTCTTATCCACTTGTTCAGGTCTGAACGGAGAATGAAAATGTTCTTGCCAGTCGGTTTATATACTGTAAGTTCTTTCGAAGCTGTGAGCTTGTAAACTGTACTTTTGGATATTTGAAGAAAATCAGCAACTTCGGATATACTCAGAAAATCCTTTGCTACATAGGCTACTTTCTCGATTTTTTCAATATACCCAATTAATTCGTCAAGTGTTCCGAAACGGTTCAGAAATTTTTCAACTCTTAGAATTTCCTGTCGAAAACCTTCAAGGGTATTGCCTTCAAGAAATTTCTGCAACCCTTCTATATGCGAGAGCAATAGTTCTATCTCATTCCTGTTCATAATTGATATATTCTAATTGGTTAGTACTGTTAGTGGCCACCTTATTTTGAATAGCCCAAGCATATAATTCCTTTCGTTTGAAATATACCAGTTTGCCATTTGGCTTATAATGTGGTATCTGTTTTGCAGAGGTGAGCTTATAGAGATAACTCTTCGCTATTCCAAGATAAGCTGACGCTTCCTTCAGTGTAAGAAGTTCCTTTAGGTTCCAGATATTATTCTTCAATACTCCAATGTAGGTTTCGATGATTTTTATCTTTTCTTCATGGGTAATTTTCTGCTCCTGACAGTTGGCTCCTTTGAGGGAAAGATCTAGAGTAAGTAAAGAAACAATTTGGTCCAGCTGCATAATACTGTCAGTAATGGACATGTCACTTCTATTCGTTCTAACTTGTTCCATAAATTATTCGGATTAAATTTGAAAATGGAGGAATGCCCTCCGTAGTAATCGATTACAGAGGGCAAATGTAAAGGGTATGGATAATATAATCCGTTGATAATGTTGATAGTCAACACAACTCTCAACATAATTCTCAACAAGTTTTCTTTCTTTTACTTGATTTTCTTTTCTTTGATAATTCTGACATACTGGTCAACGGTTGCTAATAGGGCACTTGAAGCATAGGTCGGATTATCACTTCTGGCACGGCTGAGAGGAGAGGACATATTATGCTGGTCGAGATGTTTTTTTTGTCCCGAACTGATGATAAGCTTTTTTGCCGAAATGATACTTTGCCAATGCGGAGGAATGATTTTGTTTGAAGCAAGTCTGTCTAGAACAAGGACAAGATGAGTGTTGTGACGACAAGTCACTGTTGACAGCCTGTCCTCTTTATATCGAATCCATACTTCATCTGCGTCAAGATGTTCATAGAACAGATTGAGTTCATTCAAGAGCTCTACGATGACGACAATGGATTCTTTGTTCAGCTTTTGTGAAAATGTACGGTTTTGATTTGTAGTTTGAGTATTAGACAAAACTTTATGAGAATATTTTGATTTCTTTTTCGGAAGATCGGATGAATAAAATTCAACCATCAGCATTGATATGGTTTCTTCGTTGAATACTGCTGAATCAAAATACTTTCTTACTGCTTTTTCATGATTCATCAACAGGTCAGATACTGTCTTGTAATTTTTCTGATGTTCATTTCTACTCCAGGCGTCTTTGTCATCATGAAACTGCCTGGAGTTGATAAAGTCAATCACAAAGCGTTTATAGCTTTTCTGTGACGTTGTAACTTCTAATTTGTAAAGTTCCTGGGCTTGTTTGACTAACCGGAATAGCCCACTTGTACCGGTCTGTGCTGGAATCCATCTGAACCAGCGCATCACTCTTTTCAAAAAGAGAGAAGTGTAAAGAATACTTTTTTGTCATTTTTATTGTTTCTTTAATGATTTGTCAGGCTACTACAGTTTTTACCACAGTGCCTTATTTTTTCTGTATTGCTGCTAAATAATTATCTGCTATGGTTTTAAGTTTTATATCAAAATTATCTAATGTGTTTCTTTTCTTGATAGTCCGGAGGTTGCTATCCATGCTTTCTCTGGAGGGAGCCTTTCCACTTGGCAAGCGGAAGCAATATACACATTTTACCCACATGTCAAAAGGATTTTCAGGTTTGAACGCAAGATGAACCAGATATGATAAACGTATTTGGCTTTTCATCCAAACTACTGGACCCTTAAACTCTGTTTCCACAAATATGCCTTTATATGCTTCAAAACTTGTCTGAGGATCAATGTAGCCTTCACTTACAAGGGCATCATACATGGTTGATATGGCTTCAGGACTGGCTGTACTATGAAATACGCATTTACTTGTATGTATAGGCAGGCTATTTTTGAATGGAACAGATATTGGTTCGATATGGTTAAACCTGTCGCATATTTCTTTCAGCTTCAAGTCGAATCTGTCTGTCCAATTGTGTCGTTTAATAAAACTGTAACCGGAAGAGAGGCATGCTACATGGGGTGTCTTCCCGTTGACAAGAAAACAACATTCTCCCTTAATCCACAAATTCTTTTCATTGAATCTGGCAAATGCTTGAAACAGGAAATACGCAAGTTGTCGTTGCCCTTTCTTCCAGTCTATTGGTCCGGAAAACTGTTCCTTGTCAAATATACCATTAAATTTTTTAAAGGTTGTGTCTAAAGAGATATAACCATGCTTTAGGAGGGCATCAAGCATAATCCTTCTATCCTCATCATTCTGTTCGATATAGAATACTTCTACCTTTTTCGTTGACTTCATTTCCGAGAAATCCACTTCAGGATATATAGACTTGGCATAATCATATTTTTGTATTCTGTATTTCGGAATTCTGCAAGCGCCTATCCGATTATTATCCGTGCGTTTCCAAAGCTTTTCAAAATGGTTGTAGGGGTGTTTGAATTTGCAGATGTACGATATGGCATAAGCAATAACTTTCAACTCTATAAGCTGTGTTTTGGGAAATGGCTGATAATCGGAATCAAGTATTCCTGCATCGACAGATCGTTGCAGCAAGTCTGCGACCTGTTTATTGGCAAGTGGCTCTATCAGATTCGTATATTGTCCTTTGCGTTCATCCCTGTATCTGTCGCATAATGCCAGCAGAGACTTCATGTTTGCGATGTAATTCTTAAGGACGGTAAAATACGTAGGGTCGATTTCTATTTTATGCTCATGAATGTAATCATTAAGCATGTCTGTAAAACCAATGTTCATTATCAAACGGGTAAGAACAGGTGAGGAGTCATTTTCAATATATTGCTGTATGTCTCTAACCCAAGTAGCAATATCCAACAGTTCTGGAGACAAAGTTTCCATTTCCACTTCTCCATCCAGGTCATATCGGAATTTCCATTCGCCTATTATCCTGGTTATTTTGGCTATTTTGATTACAGTATCCTGTCTGGTCATAATAATGGTTTATTCGATTTCCGGAATTAGTGAAACAGCATTCTGCTTGTTTTTATCAAGTACCTTTGCATAAATTTGGGTTGTGGAAAGCTCCCTATGACCAAGAAGTTTTGATACAGTATAGATATCAGCTCCAAGATCAAGCATTAGTACTGCAAAAGTGTGGCGTCCGCAATGGAATGTCAAATTCTTTTGAATGCCGGCGTTCATGCTCCATCGTTGCAGTTCTAGAGAGGTCCAAGCCCCATAAGTAAAACCTGAAAAAACTGGTTCTTTGGGATTTTTATGTTCTCCAAGATATTTCTCTGCCTGAGGTGTAATATCAAGATATTCCAACCCTCCGGTTTTCTTTTGATTGAATACTATTCTTGTAAAATTACCGAATTTCTGAATTTCACTCCAAGTAAGTTTCTGAATATCACTTTTTCTAAGTCCGGTAAGACAAGAAAATAGGAATGCACGTTTTAATACCGGGTATCTACATGGAGTGGAAGCAAGTTTCTTGACTTCTTCCAGTGTAAGATATTCTCTTTTGACTTCCGCTGCTTTGAAGCCTTCGATGCCACGCAGGGGATTGATAGATATTATTCTTTCTTCATACGCCTTGTTGATGCAAGCGCGAAGTTTGTTGAAGTACGACACTTTTGAATTTTGTGACAATCCTTGAAATGTGTCGCGTTCTCTGCGTGGTCCTGTGCGCTTGTGAGTATCTTTCTCTACATTCTCAAGGAATTCTTTGAACCCTATTATAAAATCAGGAGTAATGTCTCTAAACAAAGTGTTTTCGTCACAATAGATTTCAAGATAACGCAGACAGCTTCTCCAGTTCCCCCAGTTTCCTTGGGAGTCTGGATTCTTTCTGCGTTCTTCAACCATCTTTCTATAATACTCCAAAAATGGGGTATCTTCTTTGAACTGGTGAGTGAATGAGTATTCTCCATTTTGAATCTCTATCATACGTTTTGACTTAATGGCTTGAGCAGTAGCTAAAGTCTGGCGATTTTGCTCTTTTTCCACATACGTTTTTGCGTCTATAAGATACAGTTTTAAATATTCCTTATGCCTTTTACCATTACGGTATATATCAAGGTATAAACTCACGTTACCGTTAGCAAGTTTCTTTTCACGTAGCTTAACGGGTTCTTTCTGCGTTGTTGTTTTCTTTGCCATATCTGCCATGTGATTAAGAGTGTTAATATTGTTATATTTTTGCCACTATCCACGAGGGACAGTTTTGCTTCCATTGCAGAGAACAGATATTTCATTCTTGTCCTCGGGGGACAGTTTTTTGTCCCTCATTGTCCCTTCGGGGGACAATACAGGGACAAAAATACGGAAAAAATCTGTAAATACACAGAAAACATGAAGAAAAAAAGAAAATATGTAATCTTGTCTTATATGCTGATTTATAGTAAATTAATGCTTTATTTTTTCTCTTTTTATAATTTTCTTTTCTTTCGATTACTTGCCGATGCAAAAGTTTT
>ERZ837910.77-NODE-77-length-142604-cov-9.586612_pt1 | contig 142604 bp, 134 predicted proteins | sample MGYA00519940_ERZ837910 | MGnify/ENA primary metagenome ERZ837910 (study PRJEB31850, sample SAMEA3708825) | human gut metagenome | biome: human gut; feature: human-associated habitat; material: faeces | place: China | collected 2014 ... | reverse complement strand
TGGGGCGAAGGTCCGAACGCCAGCTGTGAGGCCAGCTACAGCCTGCCGCCGGAAAGCCAGAACCAGGCGTTAAGCCAGCTGTCGGCAGCGTGCCGCTAAGGAAACCATGATGATGAGAAAAAACCTGTATCTGCTGGGCGCCATACTCTCTCTGGTCTCCTTCAGCACCCCTGCCGCCGATAGCACCATCACGATTAGCGGATATGTCAGGGATAACACCTGCGCCGTCGCAGGTGAGTCAAAAGATTTTACCGTCGATCTGATGAATAACGCCGCCAGACAGTTTAATGCCGTCGGCACGACCACGCCGCTGGTGCCGTTTCGCATCGTGCTGTCGCCCTGCGGCGGCTCCGTCACCGCGGTTAAAGTCGGCTTTATCGGCATAGCGGACAGCGACAACACCAGCCTGCTTAAGCTGGACAGTGCCGTATCGGCAGCGTCCGGCATCGGCGTGCAGATCCTTAACGGCAGCCGGGCGCCCCTGGTACTCAACGCCCCCTCGTCAAACATCGCGTGGACCACGCTGAAACCCGGGCAGACCAACACCCTCAACTTCTACGCCAGGCTGATGGCCGCGCGCGTCCCGATTACGACAGGACACGTTAATGCCACCGCAACCTTCACGCTTGAATTTCAGTAACCGGAGGCTGAAATGAAATGGACTCATGCACCCTGGCTGCTGGCGTTAATGATGGCCTTCGCCAGCGCCCCCCGCGCCGCCGACGTGACCATTACCGTTAACGGTAAAGTGGTGGCCAAACCCTGCACCATCGCCACGCCGAAGGCCACCGTTGACCTTGGTGATTTATACACCTTTAACATGCTTTCACCCGGCTCGGCATCAGGCTGGCATGACGTCACCCTCGATCTCAGCAACTGTCCGGTCGGCACCTCGCGGGTCACCGCCACCTTCAGCGGAACGGCGGACAGCACGGGCTACTACAAAAATCAGGGAACGGCGGGCAACCTCCAGCTGGAATTGCAGGATACCAGCGGCGCCCGGTTTAACAACGGCACAAGCAAAACGGTGGCCGTCAACGATGCCACGCAATCCACCCGCTTTCCATTGCGCGTCAGGGCGCTGACGGTTAACGGCGGACCAACGCAAGGAACAATCCAGGCGGTGATTAACGTCACCTACACCTGGCTATAAGGCAGGAGAACGTTATGAATCAGCGGATTACCGCTCCCCGTAGATGTCGTATGGCGCTGGTCAACGCGCTGTGGCTGGCGCTTGTGTTAGCGGGCTTTTCCACCAGCGTCAGGGCTTATACCTGCTACGACTCCACCGGCACCATATTAAACAGCGATACCGGCGGGAAAGTATCCAACGTCTACGTTAACCTGCAGCCAAGCCTCGGAGCGGGGCAGAACCTGGTCGTCGACTTATCCAGCTCGATTTTTTGTAAAAATGACGCGCCGGACAGGCGAAACGACATGGTAAGCATGCTACAGGGCTCGGCCTATAGCGGCCTGCTGACCAATTTTACCGGTTCTTTAAAGTACTACGGAGTTAGCTATAGCTTCCCGCTAAACTCCCCGACCGCCAGCCATAATTTTACTTCCGGCAACTACACCAGCTGGAATACCCAGCTCTACCTGACGCCAATATCCACCGCCTCCGGGCTGGCGATAAGCGCCGGCTCGCATATCGCCACGCTGGTTATGTATCAGGTGGGTTCCGATATCAACGGCGGCGGTAACGTTCGTACCTCTAAATTTACCTGGAACATCTATGCCAACAATAGCGTGATTATCCCCACGGGCGGCTGCGATGTTTCCGCTCGCAACGTCACGGTAACGCTGCCTGAGTACCCGGGTTCGACCGCTGTTCCGCTCACGGTACGCTGCGGGCAAAATCAAAAGATAGGTTTTTACCTCTCCGGCACCACGGCGGATAGCGCCAACAGCGTTTTCACCAATACCTCTTCCGCCTCACCGGCCCAGGGGATAGGCGTTCAGCTATTGCGCAATGGCACTATTCTGCGCTCAAACAGTACCGTCTCTATGGGAACCGTGGGCACCTCCGCGGTCAACCTCGGACTCACCGCAACCTATGCGCGAACCAGCGGCCAGGTCACCGCGGGCAACGTGCAATCCATTATTGGGGTGACCTTTGTTTACCAGTAACGCGCCCGCGGCGCGCGGCAGAGCGGGAGTGGACTATATCCTTTCGCCCTGCTCGCTGGTCGCCGATGGATTAGTCAAAGTGATGATGGCCAGCGGCATGCGGCCCGTTGTGCTGCCGTCGGATACGCAGATGCTTCCCGGCGACACGGGCATTCGACGCCTTATCGTTTTTCTGCCGGAAACCCCGGCCAGGCTGCTCACCACCCTGCAGCAGGCCGCTGCGTTTCTTGAACACTCTGCGACGCCGCTGCCGATGCTGATCCTCAGCCGCAGCCCGGCCAGCTGGCTGTGGCATACGCTGCTGCATCAGGTCATCGATCACCGTTTGCTTGCCGAAGTGCGCACCGCCGCCTCGGACCTGCCCGTCCCCAGCCTGACCGCGGTGCTGCAGGACTATATTTTGCAAAGATATCCTTCACTTAAACAGCTGGCCGACGAAGAGATACGCCTCGGCGGAAAGCGCCCTGGCGGGCTCACCCGGCCGGAGCTAAATGCCATTCTCGGTCTACTCAGCGGATACAGCGTCAACGCCCAGGCAAAGCGCCGCGGCATTAGCCACAAAACGCTTTATAACCAGCGAACGGCAGGACTGAAAAAAATGGTGGAACATCATCCTCAGCTGGCAACCCGATTCCCCGGCAGCCAGACCAAAGGGCAGAAGATCCAACCGGATGCTGCGCTTTCCGCCTTCGAGCGCGAATTTGTCCACGCCATTCACTGTCGGCAAATTTTCCCGGTATTCCAGCCCATCACCGATGGTCGGATGCAGCTAAAAGGGTTGGAGATCCTCTGTCGCTGGCGGCAAAAGGGACAGGTTATGCTGCCAGGCGAGTTTTTGCCGCAGGTACATTCCGCGTATGCCTGGCTGGTGTTGACCGCCTTTGTGCTTCGCGAGGCCGTGGAGAATATTAATCTGCACTCCGGAGAGTTTTATTTCTCGGTCAATATTCCCGCTGCTATCGCCAGCAATGACAATCTGATCCGGATGGTGGAGACCGCGCGCCAGCAGCTGCGTCAGCCCCATATGTCTTCGAGGCTGGTACTGGAATTTGCTGAAACCCTGGACCTCAACCTGCAGAGTAAAATTGCCGACAATATTTCCCGGCTACGCAAGCAGGGCTTTACCATTATGCTGGATGACTGCTTTTCACAAAGCAGCGTCATGTTTCCGGTACGATCGGTCAGGTTCAGCGCCTATAAGCTGGATATGAGCATCGTCAACGACATGCAGCGCGATCCTCACGCTCTGGCCCTAATCAAAAGTCTGCTCTACTACTGTCAGCTAACCGGTAGCCGCTGTGTTGCCGAAGGCGTGGACAGTCTGGATAAATTCAACCGACTGAAGGCGCTGGGGATCGACCGTTTTCAGGGTTATTTCATCTCGCCGCCGGTGGAGCGGGAAAACGTCAGTGACCTTATCCACCAGCTTTTATCCGGCCGCGATCTGAACCTTATCGCCGGGTAACACGGCGTCAGATAAAAAGGTGGCGCCAGCGCGCTGGCGCATTTATTTCAGGCGCGAATATCGTCGTACTCGCGGGTATGATCAAATTCATGTTTGGCAAACGGGCATAGCGGAATAATTTTACGCTGCTCGCCGCGCATTTTTTCCACCACTTTCGCCACCAGCTTTTTTCCCACGCCCTGGCCTTTCAGACTGGGGTCGACGTCAGTGTGTTCAATAATGCTGAGGTGCTCGCCCGTAGGCACGAAAACAATTTCCGCCACCTGCTTCCCGTCGGCGTCATTGACGTAAAACTTGTTATGACCTTCCAGTATTTCCATCATTTCCTCGCTTATTTTTGGCGATACTTCAGCGCGCCGCTCGGGCAGGTATCAATAACCTTGACCACCGTGGCCACGTCCACTTCATCCGGGACGATCCACGGTTTACGTTTCAGGTTGAAGAGCTTCGCGCTACCGCGTACGCAGTTACCCGAGTGCTGGCAGATATCGGTGTTAAAGTAGACATCTATTTTCTCTCCGGTATAGGCGCGATAGCCCGCTTGCAGTAATTCTTTATCCATGACATTGCCTCAGTTCTGACTATTTTTTATAGTCCTGGCTCTAAGCATAGCCCTGCCAGCCACCGCCGACTATCGGTGACACGCGAAATTTTATTTCGCCCACCGCTGGTCGTTAATGCAGAATGAATGATTTTCTATGCAGGTGTTATCCATAGAAAATATCCTGTTTATCGATGGAATACAGACGCTTCTGTTCTCTCCGCCTTTTATTTCCCCGACAGTGAGATTAAACTCATTTCACCTTAATCCGAGCACTCAGGTATTTCGTCTTGAATCGCATTGTTAAGCTGGCGGGCCCTGCGCTCTTATTTTCGCTATTTACGCTCTCCGGCTGCTCATTATCCCCGGCGATTCCGATTTTAGGCGCAGCATTTCCCGGCTGGTTCTTCTGCTTATTAGGCGCCGCGCTGTTACTTATTCCCTGCCATATCCTGATTGTGCGTCAAGGATGGCAATCGCGATTTTCTCCACTGGTCTTCAGCTACCTGGCGCTGATGTTCCTGTTCGCCACGATTCTGTGGTTCCTGTTCTTCGTAAACTAGATCCCTATGACCCAATCCCGCTCAAGCGTTATCCGCAAAAAATGGCCCCTGCTGGCGCTCGTTCTCGCCGCGATCGTGGCGCTGATTCTGGTTATCTGGCAGCTGCAAACCTCGCCGGAAACCAACGATGCTTACGTTTATGCCGACACCATCGACGTGGTGCCGGAAGTGAGCGGGCGGATCGTCGAAATGCCGATTCGCGACAATCAGCGGGTGAAAAAAGGCGATCTGCTGTTCCGCATCGACCCGCGTCCCTACCAGGCGATGCTTGATGATGCCAAAGCGCGGCTGACCACGCTTGATGCGCAGATTATGCTGACCCAGCGCACCATCAAAGCGCAGGAGTACAACGCACAGTCGGTCAACGCCGCCGTTGAACGCGCTAAAGCGCTGGTTAAGCAGACCACCTCTTCACGCATACGCCTTGAGCCGCTGGTACCGCAGGGGTTTGCCTCACAAGAAGATCTGGATCAGGCGCGAACGGCCGAAAAAGCGGCGCGCGCCGAACTGGAGGCCACCCTGCTGCAGGCGAAACAGGCTTCCGCGGCCGTGACCGGCGTTGATGCCATGGTGGCGCAGCGCGCGGGGATCCTGGCGCAAATTGCGCTGGCCGAGCTGCATCTCGAATTTACCGAAGTGCGCGCGCCGTTTAACGGCGTGGTGGTGGCGCTGAAGACGACGATCGGCCAGTACGCCTCGGCCCTTAAGCCGGTCTTTACCCTGCTGGATGACGACCACTGGTACGTGGTGGCAAACTTCCGCGAAACCGACTTGCAGAGTGTTCGGCCCGGCGTTCCGGCCAGAATTACCGTAATGACCAACCATGGCCGCACCTTCGAGGGCGTAGTCGACTCGGTCGGCACCGGCGTTCTGCCCGACGGCGGCAGCGTCATTGAAGGCCTGCCGGTTATTCAGAAGAGCATCAACTGGGTCCATGTCTCCCAGCGCTTCCCGGTTAAAATCGCCGTCAAAGATCCCGACCCGAACCTGTTTCGCATGGGCGCTTCCGCCAGCGCCGTTCTCCAGCCGCAATAAGGAGACGGCATGCAAAGCTTGTGGCCGTTTCTGACCCGGGAACTCCGCGATGCGCCGGGGCGGGCGAACTATACCCTGCGCCTGACGCTCAGCTGTGCGGTGCTGATTGTGCTGTTTATGACGCTGCATATTCCCTTCCTCGCCGTGGCGCTGATCGTGGTGTTTTACGTCAGCCAGCCTAACGTCCTGATGATTAAGCTGGTCAGCGTGGTTTTCGTGGTGACCGTCAGCGTCGCCCTGGGCGGCGTACTGCTGATTATTAAGTGGACCTATGACTATCCGCTAATTCGCCTGGTTGCCTCGGTGATCCTGTTCTTCTGTGCGATTTACCTGATGCGGGTCCTCGGCAAGCTGGGGCTGGCGTTTTTCGTGGTGGCGCTGGCAGTCATCTACGCCCAGACCTTCCCGTCGATGACCAGCCAGAGCGAAATTCTGGTACGCCTGCTGCTGTGGCTATGGGTGGCGATTAACACCGCCATTCTGGTGACGTTGCTGGTCAACGCCTGCTTCCAACAGGCGTTCCCCGGCTATCAGTTTAAAGCCCGGCTGGTGGTCATGCTGCGCCAGACGGCGCGGATTCTTAGCCAACCGGATGGTGGGGCGCCGCAACCCTCCTTTAAAGAGATCGCCGGCCAGTTTAACCAGTTGCAGTCCCTGTACCAGCAAGCCGCTCGCGCCACGCCGGAGATTGCCGCCAGTCCGCAGGCCTGGCAATCGCTGATGGCCGCCGCGCTGCGCTGCTACCATTTAACGGCGCTGCTACAACCGGGCCGCGACCATTCCGATGTGCGCCAGCGGATAGCCCGCGAGCTGAACGCGCTGGCAGATAATCTGCCCAGCCCCACGGCGGCGGATATGGAGCCATTGATGGTCCCGCGCGATAGCGATAACAGCGCCATTTTGCAGGAGATCGCCGAGGTGCTGGCGCGGCTGACGCGCGGCGAAACCATCGCGTTACCGCAGGGTGAAGTGGAAAAAGCGCCGCTGCTGCTGCCGGACGCGTGGTCCAATCCGGTCTATCTGCACTTTGCCCTGAAAACGCTGCTGGCGACGCTGCTGTGCTACGTTTTCTATACCGCCGCCGACTGGCAGGGCATCCACACCATTATGCTGAGCTGCGTCATTGTCGCCCAGCCGGGTCTGGGCGCTACCATGCAGAAAACGTGGCTGCGTATCGGCGGCGCGCTGCTGGCGACGCTGATTGCGCTGCTCCTGATCGTCTTTGTGCAGCCCTGGACCGACTCGCTGAGCGGCCTGCTGGCGATGACCCTGCCGGTGTTCGCGCTGGCCGCGTGGATTGCGGCAGGCTCAGAGCGCATCGCCTACGCCGGGATCCAGATAGGTTTCACCTTTGCGCTGGCGTTCCTCAGCTGGTTTGGCCCGCTCAGCAACCTTACCGAACTGCGCGACCGGGTTATCGGTATCCTGCTCGGCGTGCTGGTCTCCTCGATTGTACATCTCTATTTATGGCCGGATAGCGAAGCCCCGCAGCTCAAAGCGCGTCTGGCGCAGCTTTATCGCCAGCTGGCGCAGACCCTCTCCTCAAGCGACGATGAGGTTCAGCTGGTACCGCTATTTGCCGCGCTGACCGAGAGCGAAACCTTAATCAACCGGGTAGCCGCCGAGCCGCTGGGAACCTACGCCCACCCGTGGCCGGAAGCCAAAAACTGGCCGGTGCGGGCGACGTTCCATCAGGCGGAAGAGATCCTGCGCCTCAGCGAAGGCTATCGTCTGTACGCCGCGCCGGGGGATACTTTTTTACCCCGCTGCGCCCGGCGGCTTGAAGGCTACGCTGCCGATATCGACGCGCAGCAAACTGCCGTAGAACGCCCTCAGGCGCTTCTCCCGGACCCGGCGAATCCATTTGGCGCGCCGCTGGTCAACGCGCTGGCCGCTCTGCCGGCGTGGCCATTTGCGTCTTCCGATATTCCGCGACAGGCAATGCAATCATGATTAAAACCTCTACTCTCCCGCGCGCCTCGCGATCCCCGGTGTTTGCCTTCGCCCTGACGCTGTTAACCGGGTGCGCATTAATTCAGGACGATCCTGGCCAGGTTCCGCTGGTCAATCCGCAGCAGGCCGAGCTGGCGCAGGTGATCCATCTGGCGAATAGCGGCTGGCCGACGGCGCGCTGGTGGGAAGGCTATCAGGATCCGCAGCTAAATATGCTGGTCAATCGCGCGCTGCAGAACTCCCCCACCATGCAGGCGGCGCGGCTGCGTATTTCGCAATCGCAGTCCACGGTCGAGCTGGCGCAGTCGGCAATGGGCGTGCAGGCCACCGCCGTGGCGGCGCAAAACCGTCTGCGGGTCACCAATAAACAGTTCACCTGGCCCTACTCCTTCTCCCTGCCGGTGGATAAAAACGGCCCCTGGTACACGCTGAATACGGTTGGCGTCGGGGCGACGCTGAATATCGATTTATGGGGCGCCGACCGCGCCCGCGTTGCCGCCGCGATTGGCGAAAAGAACGCCCGCCAGGCGGAGACCGCCGGCATCGAGCTGGATCTTGCCAGCAGCGTGGCCCAGCTCTATTTCGCGATGCAGGCAACTTTCCAGAAAATCGCATTACTTAATCAGCTGGAGGCCATCGCCAGGCTCTCGGTGCAGGCGCATGAGCATCGTACCGCGCGCGGCGTGGAGGATAGCGTCGATGTCGCCAACGCCCAGGCAGAGCTGCTGGCGGCGCAGCAGCAGGTGATTACGGCGCAGGGGACGCTGACACAGTATCGGGAAACGCTGCGGGCGCTGATTGGCGCCGATGCGCATAGCATGCCGGAGATTCATCCCGTGCCGCTGCCGGCGCTGCAGGAAACGCTCCCGGATTCGCTTTCGTTTGAACTGCTGGCCCGTCGCCCGGATCTGCAGGCGCTGCGCGGCTACGTCAGCGCTTCGATGAACCAGGTGGACGCGGCAAAAGCGGCGTTTTACCCGCACTTCGATATCAAAGCCTTCTGGGGCTACAACGCGCTGAGCGTCGGCGATCTGTTTAAGTCCTCATTCCAGCAGATCAACCTGCTGCCGGGGCTCTATTTGCCGTTGTTTGACGGCGGGCGCTTAAACGCCAACCTGAAATCGACGCGTACGGCGAGCAATATTTTAATTAAGCAGTACAACCAGGCGGTGCTGGACGCGGTGCGCGACGTGGCGATTAGCTCCAGCCAGTTGAACGATTTGAACCAGCAGGCCGCGCTGCAGCAGCAGAAAGTCGCGGCGGCGATGATGACCACCCGAAGCGCCAGCGCGCACCATCAGCGCGGACTGGTCAGCTACTATGCGGCGCAGGAGGCGCGTCGTCCGGCCATCGCGCAGCAGCTTTTGCTGCTGGATATCGAGGCCCAGCGGCTCAGCACCGATATCACCTTGATTAAAGCCCTGGGCGGCGATTACCGCGGCCCGGCGGTGGCGTCCGCAGGGAAAGAAGTGGCGCAATAGCCGTCAATTTCCCTACTCGCGCCAGGCTCTGCTCCCGGGGGCGGCGCTTAACGCGCCTTGCCCGGGCTACAGGTTCACCGCCGTCTGCGGACCGGTAGCCCACACGATTCACCGCCACCTGCGAGCCCCATTCACCGCCGTCTGCAGGTCTGGTAGCCCGGATAAGGCGCTTCGCGCCGCAATCCGGGGTTTGACCAATAAAAAGCCGGCGCAGAGCGCCGGCTTTTTATTTACCGCTTTCGCCGTCAGGCATTCGCCGCCGGTTTTTGCTCGCTGGATTTGGTGTTTTCCAGCATCCGGCGCACCGGAACAATCAGCAGGCACAGCACCGCGGCGCAGATCAGCAGCGCAATGGAGCAGCGTGCAAACAGGTCAGGCAGCATATCCAGCTGATCGGCCTTCACGTGACCGCCAATCAGACCCGCAGCCAGGTTCCCCAGGGCGCTGGCGCAGAACCACAGCCCCATCATCTGGCCGCGCATTCTTTCCGGCGCCAGCAGAGTCATGGTCGCTAGACCAATCGGACTGAGGCACAGCTCGCCCAGCGTCAGCATCAGAATGCTGCCCACCAGCCACATCGGCGAAACGCCCGCGCCGTTGTTGCTCAGGACATTTTGCGCCGCCAGCATCATCAGGCCAAAGCCCGCCGCCGCGCACAAAATACCGATAACAAACTTGGTGATGCTGCTCGGACGTACGTTTTTGCGCGCCAGCGCAGGCCAGGCCCAGCTAAATACCGGCGCCAGCAGAATGATAAACAGGGCGTTAATCGACTGGAACCACACCGCCGGGATCTCGAACGAGCCGATCGTACGGTTGGTATAGTCGTTAGCGAACAGGTTAAACGAGGTCGGTTTCTGCTCAAACGCTGACCAGAAAAAGGCCGCCGAAATCAGCAGGATAAAGCATACCAGCAGGCGAGCGCGCTCTTTACGGCTCAGCCCGGCGAAGACGAACAGGTAGATAAAATAGAGCACCACCGACGCCGCAATCACGTAGACCAGCACGCTGGCCACCGCCACCGGGTTAATCACGATAACGCCCTGGGCAATCAACGCGACAATAACCGCTACGCCTACCGTCAGCGCCAGTAGCCATGCGCCGACGCCGTTTCGTTTCACTACCGGGCTGTTCCAGGTGGAATCGAGGCCGACTTCGCTGTCATAGCGTTTCATCGCCGGGACGGCAAAGACGCGGAAGATTATCAGCGCGACCAGCATCCCGATGCCGCCGATGCCAAAGCCCCAGTGCCAGCCGTGGGATTTGATCAGCCAGCCGGAGATCAGCGGGGCGATAAACGAGCCCATGTTGATGCCCATGTAGAACAGCGAGAAGCCGCCATCGCGGCGCGCATCGCCTTTCTTGTACAGCGTACCAACCATCACCGAAATACAGGTTTTGAACAGGCCGGAACCGAGCACGATAAACATCAGGCCGATAAAGAACAGGCTATCGCCCATCACCGCCGACAGCGCGATGGAGAGATGGCCCAGCGCGATCAGTATCGAACCATACCAGACCGCTTTTTGTTGCCCGAGCCAGTTGTCCGCCAGCCAGCCGCCGGGCAGCGCGGCAAGATACATGGTCCCGGCAAAAATCCCGACGATGGCCGAAGCGTTCTCACGCGCCAGCCCCATCCCGCCGTCATAGACGGTGGCCGCCATAAACAGGATCAGTAATGGACGAATGCCGTAAAACGAGAACCGTTCCCACATTTCGGTGAAAAACAGCGAACCGAGCGGGTAAGGATGACCGAAAAAGGTCCGAGATTCATTTTTATTAACAGAGGAATGCATAACTTCTCCCAAAGATGTCCGCAGCGCTTTAGCGCAGCGGAAAGCGTGTTGGCCTTTTATACACAAGGCCAATCATTCACATTTAATGTGACGTTATTTAACCATTTGATAACCTAATAATGGTCCTGTCTAGTCCCTTCCCCCAACTTTTTAGATGAAAAGTCGACAAACGTCTACTTTTACAGATTTAAAGTTGGCGAGACAGGAAAGGTGATTGACATCATAAAACAGAGCATCTTAGATGATATTTTATTTATAAAACAAATAGTTAAATATAATTATTTTTATAGCTATCCGTGCCGTTCAGCCGACGCTGTTGTCTACCAATAACCTTAATAAATACATGCCTGAGATGCTCAGCGAGGGGAAAGAGCGATAAAATGCACAATTGTCCTTGTGAAAAAAACGTTACCCGCAAGAACGGATAAGCCGCTATCCGCTGCCAGCAAGCGAAGGTGGCGCACCGCCCGTCCCCGCGTGGCGAAGAGAAGAATAAATTGGGCTATAAAGTCGCTATTCCGGGCGCCAGAAAGGCGAAGAAGGGATTACGACGTTTTAAGCGACAGAAAGAGGTTTTACTGGCATATAAAACAAATGCGTCACGGATCGCTCCCGCTCCTGGCGAAGAACGGGCGTGACGCAGAATGGTTAAGACTCCCGGTCGCTATCGGCTGGATTATTTAATCCAGCGATCTTTAATTTCGCTGTATTCAGGGGAAGCCATCACTTTCTCCAGCGCCTGGTTGATCTCCGCCAGCAGCGGATTGCCCTTACGCAGCGCAATGCCCAGCCCTTTGCCGTAATACTCCGGGTCGGTGGCGCGCTCATCCATGATGACGAAATCCGGGTTTTCCTTTAACCAGTTTTTCATCGCCGATACGTCGCCAAACACGCCGTCCAGCCGCCCGTTACGCAGATCGACAAGCGCGTTCAGATAGCTGTCATAGGCCTGCGACGCAATCTCACGATGGCGATCCTGAAGGTAGCGCTGATGGGAAGTGCCGTTCTCCAGACCAAGCTTCTTGCCTTTTAAATCGGCAAAGGTGTGGAAGGTATCTTTGCGCACGACCGCCACCGCCGACAGTTCGTTGAAGTACGGCGTCGAAAAATCCACCTGCTTCTCACGCAGCGGCGTGATATCCATCCCGGCGATCGCCGCATCCATTTTCTTAAAACGCAGTGCCGGAATAAGGCTATCAAAATTCTGATTGGTGAAGCTGCAGGTAGCCTGTAGCTCCTTACATACCGCTCTGGCGATATCAATATCAAAACCCGCCACCTGATTATTGCCGTCGACGAATTCAAACGGCGGATAGGTTGCGCTGGTGCCAAAATGGATCACCCGCTCGGCCGCCAGCGCCGAACCGGTAAATAAACCGAGCGCAAGTGCGAGATAAGCGCCTTTCATAGTCATGCTCCCTGTGATGCCCTCACGATAATTCAGCGTTCTGAAAGATGGTCGGGATTGTTATTTATCGTTGGCGACGAATCGTATTCTTCGCCTGAATCATTATCCGCAATGATCGACCGCTCGGCGCGCGGCCGGTGAAAATCAGCGCAGCCGCCCGAACGGGGAGAAAAATCATACATGAAGTGGCGCGGGTTCTGTAGATTACCCCCGGCTTTTCGGAGGAAATTCGTTAATCATATCCGTGGGTTACCGCAGGCATCACAGCAGAATATGCCAGAGAAGAGGCGCTGCCCCCAACCCAGACAGGTCGTTACGCATTTAATAAAGAGAAAAGTTTTACCACAGAGGCAACGCGTAAAATAAAACGTCTTCTCCCGCTAAATTAGCGCCGCCGGAACCGCACGCTAGAGATGCGCTTCTTCATCCAGAGAGATCACCTGAATGCCGGCATTACGATACGCCTGAACGTCATCAGGCAGACGATCCACCACCACGGTATCAATACGATCCGCGGCGGTAAACTGGGCAAGCGAGGTATTATTCAGCTTGCTGTAGTCGCAGACGATAATCACCTGACTGGCGTGTTCAACCATGCCGCGTTTCGTTTCTGCCAGCATGATATCGGCCACGCAGGCGCCGTGTTTCAGCGACAGCGAATTGGCGCCCATAAACGCTTTATCGACGTTCAGGGTATCAAGTATGGAACGTCCGTTGATCGCCACCACGCAGTGGTATCCCTTCTTGACGATCCCACCCAGCAGAATGGTTTGAATAGAAGGGCTGGCTTCCAGCTCGCGGGCGATTTGGTAATCATTGGTGACCACCGTAACGTTCTGTCGGTCGCGAATATTGCGCGCGATATGCAGAGTCGTGGTACCGGTATCCAGCACGATAATGTCGCCATCCTCAACCAGCGCCGCCGCGCGTTGGCCGATCCGCTCTTTCGCGCTGAGGTTAACAATTTCGCGCGCGTCCGAGGCCTGTTCAAAGCTCGCCCGCGTCCGAAGAACGGCGCCGCCGTGGGTACGGGTCAGCAGCCCCTCATCTTCCAGCTGGCGGAGATCGGCACGAATGGTGGCGCCAGATACATTAAAGACGTCACACATCTCAGAAACAGCCACTTTGCGTTTTTCCCTGAGAATACTGAGCAACTTCTCCTGTCTTTCTTCTGCAAACATTCTGCCTCTCTCTTATTTACGGCACGTTACGCGCGATGCGGCGCTGGCTTACCTTTGCGTATCAGTCGGGTCCCACGCTGAGCGCATCCAGCCTGTCGTATAAGGCGGCGGATTGCCGGTACAGCGTATCAAAAAGCTCGCTGCAGGCGTGGTAATAATCCCGCAGACGGGGATCTGGCGAAATCAGTTTGTCGAACTGCACCGTCTGCTTCACGCCGCTGGCAAAATCGGCGTACAGCCCCGCGCCAACCCCGGCGATAATACCGCATCCGGTGACGCCATTCTCCTGATTGCGCGTAGATAATATCGGAAGATTGTACGCCGCGGCTTTGATTTCAAGCCACAGCGGGCTGCGCGCGCCGCCGCCGGAAGCGATCATTTGTTGCGGATATTGCCCGCACGCCTGCAGCTGGCGAAGATTGCGCCAGGACGCAAAGGCCACCCCTTCCAGGACCGCGCGGAATAAATGACCGCGGCGATGCTTACGCTGCAGGCCGAAAAACTGCGCCCGCGAGTTCGTGTGTTCGGCCAGGCGTTCTCCGGTCAGATAGGGAAGAAAGAGCAGCCCTTCCGCGCCCGCCGGCACCGCTGCCGCTTCCTGCAAAAGCTGCGGATGCGTAATCTGGTTATCGGCCAGCGCCAGCCGCGCCCAGCGGACGGCATCGCCGCCGGCGTCGAGAATCGTAAATCCGCCCCAGGCCGCGTTAGCCAGATGAAGGTTATTGACCAACGGATGGCGCAACGGCCGCGGCGATACCACCGTAATCAGCGTCGACGTGCCGGTAGAGTCGGACGCCATCCCCGGTTCATACACTCCCGAACCCAGTAAAGAGGCCGCCATATCCGACGTACCGGCAACCACCGGGATACCCGCCGGCAGGCCCGTCAGGCCGGCTGCGCGTGGGGTCACCTGGCCGATTATGTCGCTGGAAAGTTTAAGATCCGGTAGCTGATCGACCCGCAGACCAAACGTTTCGCAGGCTTGCGAAGACCAGGCGCGGGTTTCGCTGTCCATCAGGAAATAGCAGGACGCCTCGCTATAGTCGGTCGCCAGGGCGCCGGTCAGCATGAAATTAATATAGTCCTTCGGCATTAACACTTTGGCGAGCTGCGGCCAGCGCTCCGGATGATGTTCACGCCACCAGGCTAATTTAAAAGCGGGCCACGCCGCCGCGGGTGGATTATTTAAATGCGCCAGCCACTTCTCCCGCCCTTCGCGCGCGCTAAAGGCATCCACCTGCGGCTGGCTGCGCTTATCATTCCACAGCAGCGCCCTGTCCTCCACCAGCTCGCCGCGATCGTCCAGTAGAACGGTACCGTGCATTTGCCCGCAGGCGCCAATAACCGCAATCTGCGCAGCCGTTTCAGGATAGCGGTAAAGCACCTCGCGTATGCAGTCGCAGGCGGCCTGCCACCATAGAGAAGGGGCCTGTTCTGACCAGCCCGCACGCGGCGTGGTTTGCTCATACTCTCTTTGCGCAAAGCCGATCATCGCGCCGTCAATGCGCAAAATAGCGGCGCGGGTGCTGCCAGTGCCAACATCAATCGTGAGTATTTTATCTTTCATCACTGACTCCGGTGACGTCTTAAAGCGGGCCATCAGGCCCGCGGTCTCTCAGTTTAATCGGCGTTCAGCTCGGGAAAACGTTCCGGATGCTGCTCCAGTTCAGCCAGCACCTTTGTTACTGCGCCATGGCTCATGCCAAAGCGGCGGACGCCAAGCTGGTAGAGCGCGCGCACCGTGGCCAGATCGCGAATGCCTCCGGCCCCTTTGATATCGATTCGGCCTTTAAGCTGGTCGGCAATGATGCTGACTTTTTCCACCGTGGCGCCGGTGGGCGCCCAGCCGGTAGAGGTTTTGACCCACTTCATCCCCACCTCTACGGCGATATCGCACACGCGGCGAATCTGCTCCTCATTGAGATAGTGCGTTTCGAGGATCACTTTGGCCGGTACCGGGGCGGCGGCTTCCACCACGCGGCGCAAATCTTCGCGCACATAGTCATAATCGCCGGATAACACTTTGCCGATATTCACCACCATATCCACTTCGCGGGCGCCGTCGGCAATCAGCTGGCGCACCTCCTGAACCTTGGTGTCGGTGGCATGCCCGCCGCCGGGAAAGCCAACCGGCCCGCCAATCATCACCTCTCCTGTGCCCTGCTGCGGCAGCAACGTACTGAGAAAACGCGTCCAGCAGGGCAGAACGTGGACGGAAATAATGTTGTATCGGGCAGCCAGCTCGGCGCAGGCGCGAACGTCCGCTTCGGTACTGGTGGCCTGGACTGCGCTCAGGTCAACTAAACGTGCAAAACGACGGGTTGTTTCATTCATGGTCTTATCCTGCTCTTTGTTTTTAATTGCTTTCATTTAATGCTGTTATTCGGCTTAAATCCATTTAAAAACGCATCAAATGAAAATAACGTGATCGATTTAGCATTTTTTTATTTTCATTTGTTTTTAATTAGCAGGCAAGAAATGAACAGTGCCCTCGCAGAGCGGGCGCAAACGGTCATAAACGGGCGCAAAGGCAATATTGCATTTATTTTTGTTTGTTTTTGTTTATGCCTGAATCGCGGGCGAGATAGCAAAAACGCTGGCGGCAGTGCAGCCGAAATGCGTGCGCTATCACACTGTCCGGCAGCGAAAAGCTCGCCTTCGCCGGACATTCCCGAGGTCTCAACGCCCTGCGCAAGGGAAAGGTAATCTGATTATGTACTTCAGGAGAGAGCTATGTTGCCGCTGGAACGTCATCGTTTGATTGTTGAACTGCTGGGCCAACGCGGCGTGATGCGGGTGAATGAGATTGCGCAAGCGACTCGGGTCTCAAGGGAAACGATTCGCCGCGATCTGAGCGAGCTGGAACGGAAAGGGATCTTAAATCGGAGCCACGGCGGAGCGCTGGCGGCGGAAAACCCGCTGCCGACGACCCGAGCGGCAGCGTCCGCCCTGCCGGTCGAAGATAGCCAGGGAAGCTTTCAGCAAAGAACGCTGCTGCACAGCGAAGGCAAAATGCGCGTTGCCCGTAAAGCGCTGCAGTTTCTCCAGCCGGGAAAGACCATCGTCCTGGACGGCAGCAGCACCAGCTGGTTTTTGGCCCGGCAGATGCCGGAGATGGCGTTAACGGTTATTACGCCCTCCATCCGCATCTTACAAACCCTGATGAGCCGACGCTCGTTGCATCTCGTGGGGCTGGGGGGCGACTTCTCCCCGACCGAAGAGTCGTTCTTCGGTGAAACTGCCTCACGAACGCTGCGCGAGTATGCCATCGATACCCTCTTTTTCTCCTGCCAGGGTCTGGAGCGCGATAGCGGCTTATATGCGGGTACGGAAGCCCACGCTGCGCTGCTGAAACAGATGATGCTGGCGGCCCGTCAGATCGTGGCATTGGTCGACGGCAGTAAGCTGGGGCGAACAGGCGTCGCGCGCATCGGCGGATTGGGCGAGCTGGACTGTCTGGTGACCGAAAAGTTTGTCGATCCGCTGCTGGAAAAAGAGATGACCTGGCATAACGTCGGCCTACAAATCGCCTGAGTACGCCGTCATGACGTGACGGTTAATACGCGCAATGTCGAAACGCTGCTTCCCGCGGCAGGGCCAGACTTTGCCTGAAATCAGCCACTACCGGAATAAATGAGGCCTTATGCGTTATTACCTTTCTCCCTCGCTCATGTGTATGGACATGATGAAGCTGACGGAACAGCTGCACTTTTTAAACGGCAAAGCCGACAGGCTGCATGTCGACATAATGGACGGCCACTATGTCAAAAATCTGGCGCTATCGGCCAGCTTTGTGGCGCAAATTCGTCCCTACACATCGCTTCCCATCGATGTCCACCTGATGGTCGAAGAGCCCGCCTCGTTTATCCCGTCGCTGATAGAAGCCGGCGCTGACGCTATTTCACTGCATCCGGAAACCATCTGCCGCGAAGCCTTCCGGCTCATCAATATGCTTCGCCAGGCGGGGAAAGAGGTGGGCGTGGTGCTCAATCCCGCCACGCCGGTTGAGAGCATCCAGCACTATCTGCATCTGCTCGATAAGGTGACGGTGATGACCGTCGATCCAGGCTATGCCGGTCAGCCTTTTATTCCCGAAATGCTCGCCAAAATCGCGCAGCTTCGTCAGCTAAAAGAGAGCGGCAACCTCAGCTTCTTGCTGGAAGTCGACGGCTCATGCAATCGCAACACCTACCGCGAGCTGCTGGGAGCCGGGGCGCAGATATTGGTCATGGGCAGCAGCGGTTTATTCCGCCCGGATATGCCGCTTGAGCAGGCCTGGGAAAAAATGTCCCGCGATCTGTCCGCCGCGCTGCACTCCCACGAGCTCGTATAAAGGAGCGAATGATGTCAGGAAAAGTCTGTGTTTTTGGTTCATTCAATTTCGACATGGTTGCCAGGGTGGAGCGCTTTCCGGTACCGGGCGAGTCGTTAGTGGCCTGCGGAAGTATGACCAGCGCCGGGGGGAAAGGGGCGAACCAGGCCACCGCCGCGCTAAAAGCGGGGGCGAATGTCCACTATATCGGCAAGATTGGCAATGATACCTTCGGCCATTTTGCCCGCCGTCATCTGAAAGGCGTGGGCTTCAATGCCGTGACGCTGCTGGTCGCCGAAGACGTCCCCACCGGCAACGCGCTGATTTATGTGGCCGGCAATGATGCCGAAAACATGATTGCCGTCGACCCCGGCGCGAATATGACGGTGACTGATGATGAAATCGCCGGCTGCATTCCCGCTATCGGCTGCGCGGATGTGGTGCTGGTTCAGCTGGAGAACAATCTTTCCGCCATTGAGCAGGTCGTTGACGCCGGCAAAGAGGCCGGGGCCTTCGTGGTGCTCAATCCTGCGCCCTGGCAGCCCGTTGAGCACGCCTTTCTAAGCAAAGTGGATCTGCTCACGCCGAACGCCACGGAGGCCGGGTTAATGACCGGGCGCCGGGTTGACTCTCTGGCGGCCGCGGCCGAGGCCGCCGATGCGCTGCATGCTCAGGGCGCGCGCAACGTCATTATCACCCTCGGCGCAAAGGGCGCCCTGCTGAGCGAGCAGGGCGTGAAATCCCCTATTCCGTGCTTTCCTTCTCATCCCCACGATACCACCGGCGCGGGCGATGCCTTCAACGGCGCGCTGGCGGCGCGACTGGCCTGCGGCGAGCCGCTGCATGCCGCAGCCCGATTTGCGGCGGCCTACGCCGCCGTCAGCGTCGAAAAGCAGGGCGCATCATCTTTACCTGAGTACCAGGAGGCACGAGAACGGCTTTTGCGTGCCGCCTCTGATTATGAAATGGCATAAACCCTACTGTATAAAAACCATTAAGAGGATAGCTCAATGAGTACGCTAATCACGGATAAGGTCGATAAAGCGGCGGTCCACAATGAAAAACTGGACACCAGCGCGTATTTACCGCATACCCCCTGGCTGCAATTTTTACTGGTCTGTTGCCTGTTTGCGCTATGGGGGATGGCGGGCAACCTGAATGATATTTTGATCGCCCAGTTTAAAAAGGGCTTCGATTTAACGGATACCCAGACGGCGCTGGTGCAGTCGATTTTTTTCCTCGGCTACTTTTTTGTCGCCCTGCCTGCGGCGGCGCTGATAAAGCGTTATTCCTATAAAGCGGCGATCATTATTGGGCTGTGCCTGTACGCCCTCGGCTGCTTCCTGTTCGTTCCGGCCGCGCAGATCATGACCTACGGCGCGTTCCTCGCCTGCCTGGGGGTGATCGCCTGCGGACTCTCTTTTCTGGAAACGTCGGCAAACACCTATTCAAGCCTGCTGGGCCCGATTCAATCGTCCACCCAGCGCATTAACTTTTCGCAGATCTTCAACTCGCTGGGCGTGATTTCCGGCGTGCTGATTGGCCAGGTGATGGTGTTTGGCGAGAACGATCCGAGCCATGAACAGCTGCTGGCGATGCCCGCTGCCGCCGCGGACGCTGCGCGCCATCAAATGGTCGGCCAGGTGGTCGGACCCTATCTGATTATCGGCTCCGTGCTGGTGGTGCTGGCGCTGGTGTTCGTGTTTATTAAATTCCCGTCGTGCAAGGGCACGCCCTCTCAGCAGCAGCAACTCCCGACGGAAAGCATGGGACCTACGCTGAAACGCCTGTTTGCTATCCCGCGCTTTCGCCTCGGGATCCTGTCGCAGTTTTTGTACGTCGGCGCCCAGGTTGGCGTATGGAGCTTCACGATTCGCTTTGTGCAGCTCGTGCAGCAGGGCACCAGCGAGCACTCCGCGACTTACTGGCTGCTGGCTTCTCTGGTGATTTACGCTGTGGGTAAAACCGTGGCCACCTGGTTGATGAACCGCCTGAACCCGGCGCTGCTGCTCGGTAGCTTTGCCCTGGCCGCCACTGTCCTTTTATTGGTTGCCGTATTCAGCAGTTCAATGCTGGCGGTCTATGCGCTCATTCTGGTCAGCTTCTGTATGGCGCCATGCTGGCCGACGAACTTTGGTCTGGTCATCAAAGGGATGGGGAAAGATACCCAGACCGCAGGCTCGATCGTGGTGATGTCGATTATCGGCGGGGCCGTTATTCCGCTGGTGATGGGCATTATCTCGGATATGAACGGCGGCAATATGCAAATCGCCTTTATCGCTCCGCTCCTGTGCTTTGTGTATGTCGCTTTCTACGGTTTCTGGTGCGTGCGTAAGGGGGTATAACATGCGCGAACTTATCAACACGATTGCTCATATTGGCTATCAGGTCAGTGACTTAACGCGTTCGCTTGCCTTCTATGAACCGCTGGGCTTTCAGCGCCAGCAGCGGTTTAGCAAGCCGTCGCCGCAGGGCACTATTGAAGTCGCGTTCCTGGAAATGGCGGGCGCCGTCCTCGAGCTGTATCAGCTTCCCGCAGGAACGCCCTTTGACGCTCCTCGCTGCGGTATCGATCATCTGGCGCTGGAAGTCCGCGACCTGGATGCGGTGCAGCAGCGGCTGGCGGCGCTCGGTTATCCGCTCGATGAAGGGCCGATAGAAGAAGACAACGTGCGCTTCCTGCTTATTCGCGGCCCCGATGGCGAACGGCTCGAGTTCGATGCCTTTAAGCGCTAAGCGGCCGGCCTGATCCCCTTCTCCCTTTTAGGCCCGGTTAATACGGGTCTAAAAGCGGGCTTCCTCAGGCTTTACAAAAGCCTGCCTGATTCCAGATTTTCTCCCCCCCACCCGGCCTCTCCTGCCTATTGTGCAATGTTACAAAATTGCTTCTGTTTTGTTGATTTTCTATTGTGAGCCATTCGGCAATTTCCTCTCCTGAATTTCCCCAGACTACTTCCAGTCAATACGCAATATCAGGAGAGACAAATGAGCAGCACCTCCGCCGACTTCCAGAATCTGTACCAGGCCCTGAGCCACAGCGCCGCCCGTAGCCCGGATGCCCTGGCGCTGGCGTTTGAGGATCGGCGCTATCTGTACCGCGATTTTCACCTGCGGGTACAGCGAGCGATGGCGCAGCTTGACCAGGTCTGGTCGCTGCGCAAAGGCGACCGAATCCTGCTGGCCTGGGGGAATCATCCCGCTTTTTGCGAAGTCCTTTTTGCCGCGCTTGGTCTGGGCATCGAAGTGGTGCCTTTCAGCACTAAGCTTAAGCAGGCCGAGAGCGAGGAGCTGGTGGGCCATATCGCCCCGCGGGTCGTGCTGTTCGATGCGACCGTACAGGACTGGCTGAAACACACCCCCGACGCGCGCGCGGTTTCACTCAGCGAATGGCAGGCGCTCTCACTTCCCGAACCGCTGACCCGCCAGCCGGTCCCGATTAACCGCGACGATACGGCGGTGATGATGTTCACCTCCGGTACCACCGGAGAACCGAAAGGGGCGATTATCACGCACAATAACCTGCTCTGCGCGATTGACGCCTATACGCAAAAACTGAATCTCACCGCCGCGGATAGCACCATTCTGGCGGTACCTATCTATCACATCACCGGCCTGTCGGCGCTGCTGGCGCTGTTTATTAGCCTCGGCGCGAGCATCTGGCTTCAGCACCGGTTCAACGCCCCGCAGGTGATCAACACCCTGCGCGAGAAGAACATTACCTTTCTGCACGGCTCGCCAACCATTTTTATCCTGCTGTGCCAGGCCGCGCGCGAGCAGAGCGCCAGCCATCCGGGCGATTTTCCCGCGCTACGCACGATTGCCTGCGGCGCGGGCCACCTGAGCGACGGACTGATCAACGAGTTAAAAACCCTGTTTCCGCATACGGCGATTCAGCCGATCTACGGTCTCACCGAAACGACCTCGCCCGCGACGATTTTTCCGGGCGACGTCTGGGGCAGCGATAAATGCGGCAGTTCGGGCCAGGCGATCCCCGGCCTCGCCATTACGATCCGCAACGATCGCCAGCAGCCCCTCCCCGCCGGGCAAATCGGGCATATCTGGCTAAAAGGCGATGTGGTGATCCGCGAGTACTGGCAGCACAGCGAACGACGCCCGAGCTGCGATGCGCAGGGCTGGTTTTGTACCGGCGATCTGGGCTATCTCGACGACGAAGGCTGGCTGTACATCAAAGACCGCAGCAAGGACATGATCAATCGCGGCGGAGAGAAGATCTACTCGCTGGAGCTGGAGAACATCCTCTCTACCTATCGGGGAGTGCGGGAAGTTGCCGTGATCCCGACCCCCAGCCCGGTCTATGGCGAAGAGCCGGTGGCGTTTATCGTGCCGGACGGCCAGCACCACCTGACCAGCGAAGAGATCCTCGGCTGGCTAAAGGTCAAAATCGCCCGCTTTAAGCTGCCGGCGCGCATTATTTTCACCCGCGTTTTACCGCGTACCCATAACGGAAAAGTGAGCAAGCAGCAGCTCAAAACGCGCCTCGCGGAATCCATCATCACGCTATCAACGGAGGATAAAAAGTGAGCAGCAAATTTATCGACGCCCATCAAGCGGCGCAGTGGGTCGCCAGCGGCGACACCGTCTGCACCGTCGGGATGACGCTTATCGGCGCGGCGGAGTCCATTTTAAGCGCTATCGAAGCGCGCTTTCTGACCGCGGGCGAACCGCGCGACCTGACGCTGCTGCATGCCGCTGGGCAAAGCGATCGCCAGCGCGGCATCCAGCACTTCGCCCATCCGGGTATGGTGACGCGGCTTATCGGCTCGCACTGGGGCCTGGCGCCGCGCTGGATGGCGATGATCAACAACAACGAAGTGGAAGCCTGGTGCCTGCCGCAGGGGCAGATCGTCCATCTCTATAGCGCGATGGCCGCCGGGCTTACCGGGCGGCTTTCCCCCGTCGGGCTCGGTACCTTTGTCGATCCGCGCATGGAAGGCGGGCGGATGAACGCCCGCACCCGCGAACGGTCCGATCTGATCGAGCACGTGACGTTTCGCGGCGACGAATATCTGTTCTACCCGGCCATTCCGCTGGACGTGGTTATTGTGCGCGGCACCCATGCTGATGAAGAGGGCAACCTCACGACCGATGAAGAGGTGATGAAGCTGGAAGTTCTGCACGCGGTTCTCGCCGCCAGACGCTATGGGGCGAAGGTGCTGGCGCAGGTGAAATATCGCGTGGCGAAAGGCTCGCTGCATCCGAAAAGCATCACCGTTCCCGGCAACCTGATCGACGCCATTGTGGTGTGCGAAGAGCCGCAAGCGGATCATCGCCAGACCTCCAGCTGGGACTTCGATCCGGCGCTGTGCGGCGATATCCAGCTACCCGCCGCGCAGAACGCGCCGCTGCCGCTCGACCTGCGCAAGCTTATCGGACGAATTGCCTGCCGCTACCTGACGCCAGGCTGCGTCATCAATCTCGGCACCGGCATTCCCAATGATGTTATTGGCGCCATCATTCACGAAGAACGGCTCGGCGAGCAGGTCACCATCACCGTGGAATCAGGGATCTACGGCGGGCAGCAGGCGGGCGGCGTTGATTTCGGCATTGGTCGTAACCTGAGCGCGATGATAAGCCACCAGGATCAAATGCTTTATTACAACGGCGCGGGGGTCGATATCACCTTTATGGGCGCCGGCGAGATGGACCCGCACGGCCACGTCAACGCCACGCGGCTCGGCGCATCCTGCCCCGGCGCGGGCGGTTTTATCGATATCACCCAGAATGCCCGCCACGTCGTGTTCTGCTCCTCTTTTACCGCCAAAGGGCTGGAGATCGCCTGTGAACAAGGGGCCCTGCATATCCGGCACGAAGGCGAGGTACGTAAATTCGTCGCCGGGGTTAATCAGATTTCTTACAACGGCGAGCTGGCCCGCGCCAAAGGACAAACTATGCATTACGTCACTGAGCGGGCAGTTTTCGAACTACGCCCGGAGGGGCCGGTGCTGACGGAAATCGCCCCCGGTATCGATCTTGAGCGCGACATCCTGGCGCATATGGATTTTCGTCCGGCGATCGCCGCGGATCTTCAGGTTATGGACAGTCGCTTGTTCACCCCGCAGCCCTGCGGCCTCGCGGAACATCTGTCCCGGAATTCATCCTCTGACTCACAAGGAAATTAGCTATGAAACTTGCCAGTAAAACCGCCATTGTTACCGGCGCCGCGCGCGGTATCGGCTTTGGCATTGCTCAGGTGCTTGCGCGGGAAGGCGCGCGAGTGATCATCGCCGATCGCGACGCGCACGGCGAAGCCGCCGCCGCGTCCCTGCGCGAATCGGGCGCACAGGCGCTGTTTATCAGCTGCAATATCGGTGAAAAAGCCCAGGTCGAAGCGCTGTTTTCCCAGGCCGAAGAGGCGTTTGGCCCGGTGGATATTATGGTGAATAACGCCGGAATCAACCGCGACGCCATGCTGCACAAACTCTCCGAAGCGGACTGGGACACGGTGATCGATGTCAATCTGAAGGGCACTTTTCTCTGTATGCAGCAGGCCGCCATCCGCATGCGCGAGCGCGGCGCGGGCCGCATTATCAATATCGCTTCCGCCAGCTGGCTTGGCAACGTCGGACAAACCAACTATTCGGCGTCAAAAGCCGGCGTGGTGGGAATGACCAAAACCGCCTGCCGCGAACTGGCGAAAAAAGGCGTCACGGTTAATGCCATCTGCCCGGGCTTTATCGATACCGATATGACGCGCGGCGTCCCGGAAAACGTCTGGCAAATCATGATCAACAAAATCCCTGCGGGCTACGCCGGGGAGGCGAAAGACGTTGGCGAGTGCGTGGCGTTTCTGGCGTCTGACGGCGCGCGCTATATCAACGGTGAAGTGATTAACGTCGGCGGCGGCATGGTGCTGTAAGGAGAAAAACGATGACACAGGCTAATGATATTGTGGTTGTCAGCGGCGTCCGTACCGCTATTGGCACGTTTAACGGCAGTCTTAAGCATACCCACCAGCATGACCTCGGAGCAGCGGTCATTCGCGAAGCGATCGCCCGCGCCGGACTTGCGCCGCAGGATATCGACGAAACGATCGTCGGCAACGTCGGGCAAATCGCCGAAAGCGGTTTTATCGCCCGCATCTGCCAGCTGCGGGCGGGGATCCCGCAGGAGAGCACCGCGTATTCGGTTAACCGCCAGTGCGGCTCCGGACTTCAGGCCCTGGCGGACGGCATGATGCAGCTGCAAAGCGGCCAGGCCGAGGTGGTCGTCGCCTGCGGAACGGAAAATATGACCCAGTTGCCCTACTACCTGCGCAAAGCGCGCGATGGCTATCGCATGGGCCACGGCGAGCTGGAAGATGGACTGATCTCCATCCTCACCTGGCCGGAAGGGCCTTATCACAACGGCATCACGGCGGAAAACGTTGCGCAACGCTTCGGTATTACCCGTGAAGCGATGGACGATTTCGCCTGGTCGAGCCAGCAGAAGGCGCTGAAGGCGATCGCTGAGGATCGCTTCCGCGAGCAGATTCTGGCCCTTGAGGTGCCGGACGGCAAAAAAGCGACCCGCCTGTTCGCGACCGATGAACACCCGCGCGACACCCCGCGCGAAAAGCTCGCCGCGCTGCGTCCGGCATTTAAAGCCGACGGCGTGGTGACGGCGGCCAACTCCTCCGGCATTAACGACGGCGCGGCCGCGCTGGTGATGATGACCCGCCAGCAGGCGGAACAGCGCGGCTTAACTCCGCGCATGCGCATTCGCGGCTGGGCGGTCGCCGGCTGCGGCGCGGAGATTATGGGGTTTGGCCCCTCTCCCGCCACCCGACGCCTGATGGACCGTCTCAATATGGATGTTCAGGCCATCGATTTAATTGAACTCAATGAGGCCTTCGCCGCCCAGGCGCTGGCGGTGATGAACGATCTGCGTCTCGATCCAGCCCGCGTTAACGTCAACGGCGGCGCGATCGCCCTCGGCCACCCGGTGGGCGCCAGCGGTGCGATCCTGCCGGTCAAACTGATGTATGAAATGGCGCGCAGCGGCGCGCGCACCGGTCTGGTCACCATGTGCATCGGCGGCGGCCAGGGGATTTCTATGCTGTTCGAGCGCGAAGGCGCTTAGGAAAAGACGGCCCGAAGTGGGGCTTCGGGCCGGGCGTCGTTCGGGTCAGCACCCGGCGACAACCTGTGAGCTGACGAACGGGATCGTCTCGATCCCGGCAAGGCTTCTGACCACGAATACGGGGAAATAATAACCATGTCCGCAATAAATGAAAAGGCGGTAAACGGGACGCCACTACAGCGCACCCATAAAAAGATCTACCGCCATTTGATGCCGCTGCTTATCGTGGCGTACATCATCAGCTTTATTGATCGTACCAATATTGGCATGGCGAAAGCGACCATGTCGGTGGATATCGGCCTTTCCGCAACCGCATTCGGCCTCGGGGCCGGGTTGTTTTTTCTCACCTACGCGGTGCTGGAGATCCCCAGCAACCTGTTTTTAACCCGGATTGGCGCGCGGCGCTGGATCGCCCGCATCATGATCACCTGGGGGATCATCTCCTGCGGTATGGCGTTTGTCACCGGGCCTACGTCCTTTTACGTGATGCGCCTTTTGCTCGGCGCCGCCGAAGCGGGGCTCTATCCAGGCATTATTTACTACCTGACCCTCTGGTTTGGCCGCGAAGAGCGCGCTAAAGCCACCGGTCTGTTCCTGCTGGGGGTCTGCCTGGCCAACATTATCGGCGCGCCGCTGGGCGGTTTGTTATTAAGCCTTGATGGAATGTCCGGCTGGCACGGCTGGCAATGGATGTTCTTTATCGAAGGGCTGCCCGCGATAGCGCTGGCTTTCGTCGTCTGGCGCAGACTGCCGGATAAACCGGCCGACGCCCGCTGGCTGGACAGCGACGACGTGCAGGCTATCAACGCGGTACTGGAGAAAGAAGCCGAGGAGACGCGCCATACGCCAAGCCGATTTTCCCTGAAAACCGCGCTCACCACCCGGGTGTTTTTGTTACTGGTGCTGATTTACTTTACCCATCAGTTTTCGGTTTACGGCCTGAGTTATTTCCTGCCGGGGATCATCGGTAGCTGGGGCCAGCTTACTCCGCTGCAGATCGGTCTGCTGACCGCCATCCCGTGGATCGCAGCCGCCGCTGGCGGGATCCTGCTGCCGCGTTTCGCCCGGACGGAACAGCGTTCGCGCAGCATGCTGATGGCCGGATATCTGGTCATGGCGACCGGCATGGCGATTGGCGCGATTGCCGGCCACGGCGTGGCGCTGCTTGGCTTCTCGCTGGCCGCCTTCATGTTCTTCGCCATGCAATCCATCATTTTTAACTGGCTCCCCTCGATCATGAGCGGGCATATGCTGGCGGGCAGCTTCGGCCTGCTTAACTGTCTCGGGCTGTGCGGGGGCTTTCTCGGGCCGTTTATTCTCGGCGCGTTTGAGGATCGCACCGGCGCGGCAACGTCCGGCTTATGGTTCGCCGTCGCGCTACTGATCATCGGCGCGCTGGTGTCTCTGTTCATCAAAAGTTCGTCATCCCCTGGCAGAGCATCGGCAAAACAAGCCGGCGGCGAAAAAGCGTAATCAGGAGGTCCTTATGCGCATCGAAGTCTTACTGGATTTAAAAACTCGACTCGGCGAAAGCCCGGTCTGGGATGTCGAACAGCAGCGTCTTTGGTGGGTGGACAGCCTCGACGGGCGCCTGTTCGCCTGTAACGCGCAGGGCGGCGCGATTAAGAGCTGGGACGTGCGGCAGAAAATTGGCTCGTTCGCCCTGCGCCAGAACGGCGAAGGCGCGGTGGTGGCGCTACAGAATGGTGTGCATCTGCTCGACTTCGCCAGCGGCGAGCTGACGCTGCTGCACCATCCGGAAGCGGACCGGCCCTTTAACCGGCTCAACGACGGCAAAGTCGATCGTCAGGGACGTTTTCTGTTCGGATCGATGGATATGCGTGAAGAGGAGCCGAGCGGCGCGCTATATCGCCTGGACGCCGATCTGTCACTACACGTGCTGAAGAAAAATATCATCGTCTCTAACGCCCCCTGCTGGAGCCCCTCCGGCGAGACGTTCTATTTTGCCGATACCTGGACGGGCGAAATCTGCGCCTGGGACTACAACACCGCGACCGGCGATCTCTCCGGAGAACGAGTCTTTTGCCGTGTCGATAGCAGCGAAGGCGGCGCGGCGGATGGCGCCACCGTGGACAGCGAAGGCTATCTGTGGAACGCGCTGGTCTACGCGGGCAAGCTGGTGCGCTACACGCCGGAGGGCAAGATCGATCGCATCATTGAGATGCCGGTGAAAAAAGTGACCAGCGTTATGTTCGGCGGCGAAAACCTCGACGTGCTGTACGTCACCTCAATGGCGCAGCCGCCCCTCCCGCGCTTCCCGGAAGATAATCAGCTGCGCGGCAGCCTGTTCGCCCTGTACGACCTGGGCGTGACCGGCGTAGCGGAACGGCGTTTTGCCGGCTAAGCGAACCTCCGGCTCGCCGCGATAACAATAATACCCGGCGAACTGACTCTGACCCTGACACCAGGCGGCGCGCATCATGCTGTCGCGACGCCGCGGAGTAAACACGACTATGACAACAATCAATCACACACCTGCCGGCGAACAAGGTGGAAAAAAGCGGCTGATACATCGTTTCTCCTGGGTTTCGCTGCTGGTTTGCTGGCTAATCTGGGTGCTTAACGCCTACGATCGCGAGATGATCCTGCGCCTTGGCCCGGTCATTTCTAAAGAGTTTTCGCTCTCGCCGGAACAGTGGGGCAACGTCGTCGCCCTGATTATGGTTGCCCTCGCGGTGCTGGATATCCCCGGCTCCATCTGGAGCGATCGCTACGGTTCAGGCTGGAAACGAGCGCGCTTTCAGGTACCGCTGGTGCTGGGCTATACCGCCCTCTCTTTTCTTTCCGGTATTAAAGCGATCAGCCACGGGCTGACGGCCTTTGTGCTGCTGCGCGTTGGCGTCAACCTCGGGGCCGGCTGGGGCGAGCCCGTCGGCGTCAGCAACACCGCAGAGTGGTGGCCGAAAGAGAAACGCGGCTTCGCGCTGGGGGTGCATCATACCGGCTATCCGATTGGCGCGCTGCTGAGCGGCGTGGTGGCAAGTCTGGTGCTTTCCGCATTTGGCGAAGGCAGCTGGCGCTACTGCTTCCTGCTGGCGCTGATCGTCGCCATCCCGCTGATGATTTTCTGGGCGAAATATTCCACCGCCGATCGCATCAACACGCTTTATCAGCATATCGATAGCCAGGGGATGACGCGCCCGGCGACCCAGGAAAGCAGCCATGTTGCCAAAGGCGAAGGGATGAAGACCTTTTTACGCACCCTGCGCAACCGCAATATTTCGCTAACGGCGGGCAATACCCTGCTGACGCAAATTGTCTATATGGGCATTAACGTTGTGCTGCCGCCGTATCTTTATCACGTCTCCGGCCTGTCGCTGGCAGCATCCGCCGGGCTAAGTATTATCTTCACGCTTACCGGTACCCTGGGCCAGATAATTTGGCCCTGGCTGTCCGATAGCTTTGGCCGTAAACGTACTCTGATCGTCTGCGGTCTGTGGATGAGTATCGGCATTGCGCTGTTCTATTTCGCCACCAATATGCCGCGTCTTATCGCCATTCAGCTATTTTTTGGCCTGGTGGCCAACGCCGTGTGGCCTATTTACTACGCAATGGCTTCGGACTCCGCCGAAGAACGCGCCACCTCTACCGCCAACGGCATTATCACCACGGCGATGTTTATCGGCGGCGGCATTTCGCCATTGCTTATGGGCTGGCTCATCCAGTTCGGTGGGGGATGGGAAAATCCGGCGGGTTATATCTACGCCTTCTTTACCATGGCGGGATGCGCGCTGCTGGGGATGTTATTGCAGCTCATGACCACCGATAAAACGCCGCGCAAAGCACATTAACGCAGGAGAACGCATGAAGATTGTTATCGCGCTGGATTCGTTTAAGGGTAGCTGTAGCGCGCAGGCCGCTTGCGCAGCGGTAGCACAGGGGTTGCGCCGGGTTGACGAGGGGCTGGAGCTGGTCGAAATGCCCGTGTCGGACGGCGGAGAGGGGCTGCTCTCGGCCCTTGCGGAAAGTCCGCAGCTGAAGGGCGCAAGGTGGCAGCAGCAGCATTGCACCTCGCCTTACGGTCTCTCCGTAGAGGCCGCGTTTCTGATCCTGCCCGGCGAACGGGCCATTATCGAGATGGCGCAAAGCTGTGGGCTGGAGCTCACGCCGAAAGCGCAGCGGGATGTGCGTCTGGCCAGCAGCTTTGGGCTGGGTGAGCAGGTAAAAGCGGCGCTGGATGCCGGATGTCGGCATTTGATTATCGGGCTGGGCGGCAGCGCGACCAACGATGGCGGTATCGGTTTTGCCCAGGCGCTTGGCGCCCGCTTCTGGCGCGAGGACGGCACGCTGCTGCCGGTTCCCGCGGCGGGTCAGGATCTTGCGCATATTCAGCGCATCGATTTAAGCGCCATGGATCCGCGCTTACGACAGGCCGAAATACAGGCCTCCTGCGACGTCACGAATCCTCTGCTTGGGGAAGATGGCGCCACCTGGGTGTATGGCGCGCAGAAAGGCGCGGACGAGGCCGCGCTCAGGGAACTGGAGGCGGGTATGGCGCACTACAGTCGGCAGCTTACGCAAACGCTCGGCTACGACATCAGCGAACGGCCCGGCGCCGGGGCCGCGGGCGGTATGGGGGCCGCGCTGATCGCCTATGCGGGCGCCACGCTGCGCCCGGGCATTGACCTGGTGCTGGAACTGCTTAACGCCGACCGCCATCTTAGCGATGCCTCGCTGACCATCGTCGGGGAAGGCTGGCTCGATCGTCAGAGCGCCTTTGGTAAAGCCCCGGTGGGCGTGGCGGGCAAAGCGGCGCGCCACGGCGTACCGGTTGTGGCCCTTTGCGGCGGACGCGATGAGAGCAGTCGGCAATTGTATCAACACCATATTGACGCGATGTGGTCTATTTGCCAGCGCCCTATGCCGCTGGCGGAGTCGATGAACACATGCGAACAGCTCCTCGCCGACGCAGCGGAGAATGTTCTACGAACCTTTCTGAGCGGGCGGCGCGGAGAGGCACATAAGCGGATAACTGTATGATTATTACGACGGCGCTGGCTAATGAAATTGTCGCCCGGGCAATGGCGATAATTCATCATAACGTGAACGTGATTGACCATCATGGACAGATCATTGCCTCAGGTGAACGGCATCGTATCGGCGAGCAGCATGAGATCGCCCGTGAGGTGATACGCACCGGTAAACGCATTTGTATTAACAACACCGCGGAAGCCGCGCGTTTCCAGAATGTGCATCCCGGTATTAATCATCCCATTATCTATGACGATCGCGTGGTGATGGTGGTGGGCATCAGCGGCGATCCCGCAGCGATCAGCCGCTATGCTGAACTGGCGGTACTCACCGCCGAGCTGCTGGTCCGCCAGGCCATAGAGATGCGGGAAACCAACTGGCGACAGCGTCTGCGCGATACCCTGTTTGGTCAATATCTTGATCAAGGCGCTTCGCCCGCCGGACAGGAAGCGCTTCATCGCCTGGTTGAGCTTGGCTTCGCTTTTGATGCGCCGCTGGTGCCGGTCGTGGTGACCGTGCAGGTTGAACAGCATCAGCTAAGCGAAATACTGAGTACGCTGCTGCGAGAATTCTCGCAGTTGGCCGGGGTAAGAGACGTCATTTTGCTGGGCAGCAATGAGATCCTGATCCTCAATACGCTGAGCGAATCCCAGGAAACGCTGCTGCGGGGCATCGAGTTTGTCCTCAGCAATCAGATCAGCCATTACCATATCGGCATTGGCGTGCAGGCTGACAGCGCTCCGGATATTCGCGAGGCCATCCGATTCGCCCGTTCGGTGATTGAGGTGGGGAGCAAAGTGCAGCCGCAGCGGCAGATCTACTACTTTCGCGAAATGGCGATGCTCTGCCTGTTCCGGGTGCTGGAAGACAGCTATATGGTCAATTTTTTTATCAATAACGTACGCCAGCTGCTTGAGCATGATTCCGGCGAAGTGCTGCTGGATACCCTCAGCAGCTTTATTGCCAATAACGCCGAGCCGGGAAAAACGTCGCTGCTGTTGGGGATTCATCGCAATACGCTCACCTACCGGCTGCAGCAGATTAAAAAGCATATTCAGCTCGATCCGATGGTTTTCACCGACCTGACGCAGCTGGCGGTGTCGGTACACTGCTATCGTCGGCAGAACCCGCGCCAGAGCGAATGGATTGATACCTTAAGCTAACGTGCGCCGGGCGAGCAGGCCGGTACGCGCCCTCGCCCGCCCTTCACAGCAAACACCGTGCCGGTCGCGTTCTGCTGGCCAGCAGAGGAGAGCGCTGACGTCAAAGACGCTCAGCGCCGCGCGCCATCGCCACCTCGCACCGCGTATCACTCTGAGATCGACGTTTATCAAAATAATAGCGCGCCCGGCGATTTTATCCCGACAGGCGCCTTTGTCGCCGATGGCTGGCTTTTCGCCTCATCCCTTCGACGAAGCTTGCTCGCTTCAGTCGCCATTTTTGTACACAAATTAATCAAATGGCACCTTTCTTGCCTTTTATCTACGTTCCCCGACCGCAGCATTCGTCGGCCAATGTAGATAAAAAGGACAGGAAAATGGCGCAAATGAATGAAAACATCGCGACCGCACCGGTCTCTCCCCTACGCGATTTTTTCGCGAAACCACGTATCATCGCCAGGCCCGGTTTTAACCGCTGGCTGGTGCCACCGGCCGCTCTGGCCGTTCATCTCTGCATAGGTATGGCCTATGGGTTTTCCGTTTACTGGCTGCCTATGTCGCAGCTCATAGGAGGAAGCGAGTCCCTTCAATGCCCCGTCAATATGTCGTTCTGGCAGCAGCTGTTTACCCGCGATTGCGACTGGAAAATCTCCATGCTCGGCTGGACCTACACGCTGTTTTTTGTTTTTCTCGGCTGTTCGGCGGCGCTGTGGGGCAGCTGGCTTGAGAAGGTTGGACCGCGGCTGGTGAGCTTTATTGCCACCTTATGCTGGTGCGGCGGCCTGCTGCTATCCAGCGTCGCCATCTATTTCCATCAGCTATGGTTGCTGTGGCTGGGGGCCGGGGTCATCGGCGGAATCGGTCTCGGACTGGGCTATATTTCACCGGTTTCGACGCTGTTGCGCTGGTTCCCTGACAAGCGCGGAATGGCGGCCGGGATGGCGATCATGGGTTTTGGCGGGGGAGCGCTGGTGGGGGCGCCGCTGGCAAATGGTCTGATGAATTACTTCGCCGGTCCGACCGGCAACGGGGTATGGCAAAGCATTCTGGCGCTGGCGGCGATTTATGCGCTATTTATGCTTGCCGGTACCTTTGGCTATCGCCTGCCGCCCATGGGCTGGCACCCTTCGGGCGAGAAGGCGCAAAAAACGATCCGCAATAATCCCACGATCCAGGTGCACGTCCGCGTCGCCTGCCGTACCCCACAGTTCTGGCTGCTGTGGATGGTGCTATGGCTCAACGTCACCGCGGGGATCGGTATTCTCGGTATGGCTTCGCCGATGCTGCAGGAGATCTTTGCCGGCAAACTGCTGTCGCTCGATCTCAGCTGGCATGAGCTGAACGGCGAGCAGCTGAAACGCATTGCTACCATGGCCGCAGGATTTACCGGCCTGCTCAGCCTGTTTAACATCCTGGGACGGTTTTTCTGGGCATCGGTATCCGATCTGTGCGGGCGAAAAATGACCTTTGCGATCATTTTCTGCCTGGGCGCCGTGCTGTACGGGACGTTGCCGCTGGTGAATCACGGCGGCTATATCGCGCTTTATGTCTGCGCGATGTGCATTATCATTTCGATGTACGGCGGAGGCTTTGCCAGTATTCCCGCCTATCTGGCTGATGTCTTTGGCTCACAAATGGTGGGCGCGATTCATGGACGCTTGTTAACCGCCTGGTCGGCGGCGGGGATCAGCGGCCCGGTTCTGGTGAACTATCTGCGCGAGTATCAGCTGACGCACGGGGTTTCGCCCGAGCGCGTCTACGATATTACGCTGATGGTCCTGACCGGCCTGCTGGTGTTGGGTTTTATCTGTAATCAGCTGGTGCGTCCGCTGACGGAAGAGCATGCGATGACCGCGGAACAGCAGCAGCAGGCGAAAGGTCTGTATACCATCAATAAGGATGCTCAGCTCACGTGGGAGGCCCGCCCGTCCACGCTGCTGTTAACCGTAAGCTGGTTAGCGGTGAGCGTGCCGCTTTTATGGGGCGTCGGCACCACCCTCCAGCAGGCCGTGAAGTTCTTTATGTAAAGTCTTGCCGCCGATGCCGGGCGGCATCGGCCAGACGAGAGAAAGCGCACTTTGCCGCACGTAACATAGTCAGCATCCATCGATAAAGTTATTCTAACGACTCAGGTGAATAGACTAACTGCCTATCAGGGAAGAAGACTGTCAGGCGAACTTTTACCGGTCGACTGCAGCCTTCAATGAATCTTCAGGAGAATCGATTGATGGTAAATATTTATATTGCGAGTCCTTTTTTCAGCGACGACCAGGTTGATCGCGTCCAGCGCGTCGAACAGGCGCTGACCGTCAATAAAACGGTAGATAAATTTTTCTCACCGCGCCTGGCCGATGCGGAGAATCTGGAATACGGCACTTTACCCTGGCGCGATTTCATCTTTAAGAACGATATCAAGCATCTCGACGAAGCCACGGTGGTGGTTGCCGTTGTTGATTTCTTTGACGATCACGTCGATAGCGGTACGGCGTACGAAATCGGCTATGCCCACGCGTTTAAAAAGCCGTTGATTATCGTTCAGGAAAAAGGGAATAAGCTAAACCTGATGATTTCAGAAAGTCTGACTTACTATACCCAAAGCGCTGAAGAGCTGGCGACTTACGACTTTACTCAACTGAAAAAGAATATCTTTACCGGCGACGTTTTCTGATACCACGCGGTCGTCTGAGCGACCGCTTTTTTCCCTCGCCTGGGGAGTGTTCATAGGCTTACCGGCGGTGCGACTCAATATGCGCAACGATCCGCTCTACCGCCTCTTCGGCGCTCAGTACTGAGGTATCCAGCACCAGGCTGGCAGAATGCCAGGGTTCGTAATCACGGGTGATGACCTTTTGCCAGTCCGGCAGGATATGGCCGCGAATGTCCGCTGCGCGGTTTTCCACGCGATACCGATGCTGCGTTTGGTCGGAGCAGGTCACTTCTATCTCCAGATAAGGCGCGGCATTCTCGGTCGCGACCTCTCTCCAGGCCTGGCGGGTAATGGCGATGGGATTCACCGCATCGGCAATCACCACGTTGCCCAGCCTGAGGTTATCCGCAGCAATGGCGTACGCCGCCAGATATCCGGCCGGTCCTATATCGTGCCGGGTGACGGTTTCGGCGCGGATCAGCGCCTGCTCAATCGAATCGATTCGTAACCAGACGGCCCCCAGCCTGGCGGCCAGCAGGCGAGCAATGGTTGATTTCCCGGTACCGGGCAGGCCGCCAAAGATCAGTAACATAGATATCCCGTTATTCAAGAGCCTTTAATGGATGACAATTTCCGCACGTTGATGACAATAGAGCGCCGATCGCCTCACGTCCAGCGCTGATGTGCGCACGTGGTACAAGGCCCAAAAACCACACAAAAAACAGGATTATTTTATCTCCGTTTAGGGTCGGTTGAGTTGGTTTACAGATACTAAGATGCAGGATGGCAGATTCCCCGGAGCCCGCATGAATACCCCGCCACGGCGTTTAATCCAGTACGGCAGCGTCATGTTGTTTCCGCTGGCGATGATTATTTATGATTTTTCGGCTTACCTGACCACGGATCTTATTCAGCCAGGCATTATTCATATCATCAACGAGCTTCAGGCTGATGTCACCCTTGCTCCGGCATCGGTCAGCCTGTATATGGCTGGAGGCCTGGCGCTGCAGTGGCTGCTGGGCCCTCTGTCAGATCGTATCGGCCGCCGCCCCGTTCTGCTCACCGGCGCCCTGGTTTTTGCTCTCTCCTGCCTGAGCATGCTGTTTGTCGCTTCGATCGCGCAATACTTCGTCGCCCGCTTTATCCAGGGAACCAGCATCTGTTTTATCTCGACCGTGGGCTATGTGTCGATTCAGGAAGCGTTTGGGGAAACCGATTCAATCAGAATCATGGCTGCGCTGACCTCTATCGTCCTGCTTGCGCCGGTTATCGGACCGCTGGCCGGCGCGGCGCTAATGACGGTGATGCACTGGAAACTGCTGTTTGCCATTATTGGCGCGCTGGGCCTGGTGGCCTGGGCCCTGCTGCTTTTTAAGATGCCGGAAACCGTTATCTCTCAGGGGCGGGGATTTAAACCGGGGGAAGTGCTGGCTGATTTCATCGCGGCGTTTCGTCATCCCGTGGTGCTGACAGGTTCGCTGGCGGTGGCCTTTGGCAACGTGCCGATGATCACCTGGGTGGCGCTCTCTCCGGTGATTCTGATTGAGCACGGCGGCATGTCTCCCGCGGCATATGCCTGGACTCAGGTGCCGGTGTTCAGTGGGCTGATTATCGCCAGCGCGATCGTGGCGAACGTGGTAAAAGACCCCACTTCGCCGCGCTTTATCTGGCGTACCGTTCCGATACAGCTGACCGGCCTGCTGATCCTGCTGGCCGGTAATCTTATGTGGCCGCATGTCTGGTTCTGGTCGGTGCTGGGTACCAGCATTTATGCGCTGGGGATTGGGCTACTTTACCCGGTGCTGTTCCGCTTCACGCTCTTTTCCCATCATCTGCCAAAAGGCACCGTGTCCGCCACGCTGAATATTCTGGCCCTGAGCGCGTTTGCCGCTTCCATTGAGGCAACCCGTTGGATCTACTTCCATGCCGGTGGCAGAATCGCCTTCCACTGCGCGGCGCTGATGGCCGGTCTCGCCGTGGTAATACTGGTTTCCCGGCTGCTGAAACTGCGTAAGCGGTATCAGGATAGTTCTGCGCCGCCGCAGACCGACGCTCAGAAACTGTAGTGCAAAACGAGGAGGTCGTATGCCTTCCTGCGAGAGCGGATGCCAGCGATTTGCCGCGCGCAGGCTCTAGGATCTCCTGGCATTCATCGACACAAAGTTCCCGTCTACGATCCTCTTATAGCGCAAGCCTATTTCATTCATTTCTAATAAATCGCGGCAAAGTAAAAAGCCATTCATTTTCGTGGATTTAAAACCAAATTTTTTTATAGTGTGATTCTTAATGGCATAAACAGCTTTTTGCGTGATATTCAAGGTTTCCGCGAGATCCTTCACACTGGCTCCTGCCGACAGTCCTTTAAATATCCTTTTAGACCGCTGCGAGCTTTTTCTATACACGCTTCTCTTTGCTGATTTTATTTTTTGCAAAAACTCTTTTTTCGATAGGAATGAAGGAATGATCATAGGGTCCTTATCATTGTTGCAATCTGATACTTTACAATGAGTAATAACAAACACCTGCAGATTATAAGCCGCAACAAGGCGTAATAATACTCGTCGTTTCCTGATGCAATGAATATATAAAATAACTTTTTGATCGTAGGTAGCAAAAGATCTCACCACCGCTCTCAGTCCCGATGCATTTATGTCATTGTATAACACGGCATGATTTTCTGCCGCCTCATTCAATAAATGCCTGGCCCCCTGCAAAAAATACACATCGTCGGTAATTATGTTGATGATGTTCAAAGCTATTAAACTCCGGTTTAATATTTATTAATAAACAATATAAATCACCGACCACCAGCCTGTTAATCACAGAAGTCAAAAACAAAGTAAAAAACCAATATAAACAATAGGCTGCATGAGAAACCAAATGGGTAATGCCCTGCAGGTTTAAGAGGTTAAGAAACTTAAATCATATAAAATGGCGGGGGGTACGTCGTTTAAATTTTCAATCGTTCAAGGCCGTGAGCAGACATCATAACCGAGTATGGTCATTTAGAATGGCACCCCGGTCGTCAACATAGTAGAACTGAATCTCGCTGGCGCTCGTCACCGGTATATTCCCCGAAAGAGCATAACGGCGCTGACTAAAAGGCGCGGTCATCATATCCATTTCCCGCTCAACATGCCGTTGCGTTTTTCCGTGACGAACAATAATGTCCGTAAACGATATATGCCAGGGCGTGGGATTGTCGCACTCCACGTACCAGCGCCCGCCTTCTTGTACTGCCCGGAATTTAAGACGTGCGGCCGCACTCTCGGGAGCGGGAGAGAGACCTTGCGGACGATAAAATATTTTTAACTGGGTGTTCATTGCCAGCTGCAGCCGGGATTGCTCCGGCATATTTTTACTGACGGGCGGAATTTCATAGAGGTTAATCCAGAACACGCTCTCGCGGTCTCGTGGCAAAGGGGTCTGGTTATAGACAATCCGCAGCCCCTGTATTCCTTCCGGCTGCAGGCGAAACACGGAAGGCAGCACAATAAAAGGCGCCCCCGTATAGGCCGGATTGCCGCTGCCGTCATCAACCCAGCTCTGCACAATGACCGGCCAGGAATTGGTATTAGCCAGCATCAGGCTGATTTCCCGGGTTCCTTCGGTATAGATGACTCGCGTGCCGCTCGCTATCAGTCCGGCATAAACACGTAATGGCGCGAGAAACATTATCAACAGCACCGTTATCCAGCCAACGCGGCGAACTTTGTTCACTGTATTTTCACCAGAACATAGGCTGTGGCATAAACTTTACCGGGGGTGACCGCCTGGCCGTCCAGTTTCTGCAGGGTGGCTAAAAATGTGCTGCTGTAGTGCGTATATCCCGCCATGGTGCTTCCAGCGTTATCGGCCGCCTCCAGTACCGGATACCATCCGGCATTTTCGCCACCGGGCGTGGTCAGGGATACCGTCCCCGGCTGGCCCACGAAGTTCATTCTTTTCCCCTGCGCATTCTGCAGGGTAATTCCCACGCCCTGGGCCATGTTTTCGCCAAAATAATCATCAGAGAGCAGATACGTCACGCCGCCGCTGCCGTTCACCAGCCCCAGCGTGCTGGCCGCGCTGTATGACCCCGGAGAAACCTGAATACCAATCGCCGTCTGGCCTGCAGCCGTACCCGACTCGGCTGAATCACTGCACTCTACCTGCACGGTGAAGCTGGCGCTGGCGCTCCCCCCCTGTTCGAGTTCGGCAATGGAAATTGTGCGAAATAAAACCTGCGGGGTGGCATTGCGCGCCACGCAGGTAGGCAGGGAATAGAGGGTGTTCGCCAGCCGCATGCCGTAGCCAAAGCCGTTATCCGCTCCCCAGAAATCGTAGTTATAGGCACTGTCCTCACCCGGGAAATCGCGTGCGAAACTGAAGCTGACGCTGCTGTCGCCGGACAACTGGATGTAGGCGTTGGGCTGAGTCATGACGGAATTTTGACAGTAATAGTTACGCCCCGTCGCGGAAGCAAAGCCAATACCAACCCCATCATCATTGTTGTTACCACAATAGGCCGATGCGGCGGAGGTTCCCGGCAGGCTGCTGATCCGGTACAGCTCGGCGACCAGAGGCGGGATATCCTGCAGACGGATCTGAATCTTCCCCGTTGAGCTTGTGGCGTATGATGTGATGGGAACCTTCTGCCAGTGGCGGGTCAGCGTGACGCCGGACATGGTCTGTCTGATTCCGACGTAGGCGAACCAGGTGGCATAGACGTCGCTCAGGCCGTCGACCGTGCCAATATCATAAAAACCGCCGACGCGATCGTCGCCATTCGTGGCGACCAGAAAATAGATATTGGGAAGATCCGCGGCATCACATTCCCAGAGTACCGAAGCGCCGTTAGCCCCGCCGTGAGTGTAATTCGTTGGCGGCACCACGATGCTGGCCAGCATGGTACCGACCGGCTGCAGATAAGTATCCGTCAGGTTAATTTTCCCGAACGGTATCTGCGCGACATAGGAGTCTTCGGTCTGGGTAACCAGGGTCAGGGAACAGCTGGCGCCGGCCCGGAGGCTGAAAAGCGTCAGGCAGGCAAACAGCAAGTTAAGCAGGAAAGTTCGTCTTTTCATCATCATTATCTTCATCGCTGCGCATCAGGCGTCTGTCGGCAGACTGCGCTGAGTTTTGTCAGGTGCCGGGTGGTTTCTTTGGGGTTTATGCGGTAGGCCAGACGGCAGCGATCCCGCTCGTCGTCACCCCAGCGAACGATCAGCTCTCCCTCAGCGTGCTCCGTACGTAAATAGAGCTGTCCGTTCTGTCCGGCCATACCGATAATCGTCCCGTCCGGTTCAGTGACATCCGCCCCGAGCGGGACCGGCTCTCCGTCTGGCAGACGAGCATTAATCAGCATGGCATGGCCCGTCCTGGTGCGGAATACCACCCTGACGGCAGCGCCGGCCACCGGCGCGACCCGCCGCTCGCTGTCAACCAGTTCTGCGTTGCCATCAATTCCCTGGGGATCGAGCGTTACCCTGCTGTAACGATAGGGTGTGACGGAGGGCACCAGGGCGTAACCCTGGCTGTCAATAATCGACTGGCCGGAGTTATATACGCTTGCCCCTGAAGCGCCTTTAGCCTCAACCAGCGCGAAGGTGTCGCTCAGATAAGGTCCGAACGTCACGCCGCCAGAATGAATGGCGAGCGCCCCCTGCGCATTACCCGACGCCTGCCAGTACCCCTCACCCCGGGAGGCATTGAGCCCCACGCTGACGTTGGGCAGCCGTTTTTGCAGGCCGCCGCTTATCGTTGTCTGATGATACTGCTGGTCGCGCATCACCCCCAGGTTATAACTCAGCGTCCGGGCATCATCGATCATGCCTGAGGTATTGCTCTGAAACTGGTCGCCGCCGCCGGAGGCGTGGGTCCAGGAGTTGCTGATAATCTGGGTGTTATTTTTATCGCTGAATCCCAGCGGAAAGGAGACGGATACTGCGGTCACGGTTTCCTTTCTGCCGGCCTCATAGCTCCCGCCTGCGTGCTGGCGGGAAAGGGAAATGTTGAAGCTCATACCGTTATGAAAACTGTTGCTGTAACCCGCCTGCAGCTGCGTATCCCGGCTCCGGCCGTCCCGGTAATTCTGCGTGGAGCCTGAGAGATAAATATTGCCGAAGGAACCAAACCCCTGGTTAAGGGAGATATCAAACCGGGATTGTTGCTGCCAGGAGGATGAGGTCCAGCGATCGTGGTCGCGCATGGCTTTTCTTACGCCCAGGACGTCACCAAGTTCGCGATAGCCTGAGGTCGAATAGCGGTAGCCCGCAAGCGTCACGGTGGTTGCTGTCGGCTGGAATGTTTTACTCCAGGAAATGTGGGCCATGTAGCCCTTCACGTCATCGCCCTCCGGCATCCCCGCACGGGAGGCGGTGATGTCCAGGCCCAGAGCGCCTACAGAAGAGGCGTAGACCCCACCGCCAATGACCGCCTGATAGTCATCCGCGATCCGCAGCCCCGTATTGAGCGTCAGGGCATTGCTCAGCCCGTACTGCCAGGTCAAGTCGCTGAACAGAGAGTTATCGCCGGCGTCAACGGTACGCCCGACAGCCAGTCCATAGCGTGAGATCCCCGGACGCATGGACTCCGGTACGGCGGAGAACGGCACGCTGAACCGGCTTACGCTGCCGTCGGCCCCAGTGACTTCAACATCCAGATCGCCGCTGTAGCTGGTCGGATAGAGATCGTTAATATCAAACGGGCCAGGAGCGACCGTGGTCTGGTAAATCTGCCGTCCATTCTGGGAGACCGTCACCTTCGACGTACTGCCTGCCACTCCGCGAATGGCCGGGGCATACCCTCGCATGGAATCCGGCAACATTCTCTCATCGGTGGCCAGGCTTATCCCCTTATAGCTCAGACCTGAAAACAGACGCCCGGTCGTGCTCAGTTCACCGGCGGTAAGCTGGCTGTTGAATGCCGGCAACGGGCGCTGCAGATACCGGCGGAGGGTATTCCAGTTTGCACCCGAGTCACGATTCCACTGTACATTTGATAGCTGGCGGAACTGCCACATCCCCAGATTTATCCCGCCGTTCATGGACAGCCAGCCGGAGTCCAGGTCCCGGGCGTTATTACCGGAGTAAGAGACGTGATAATAGTTTGTGATGTAGTTAATAAATCCCAGAGAGCTGCCGGCTTCCAGTTCGCCGGGATCAACATAGCCGCGCGGCCGGATATTCATGTCAGCCTGCGGTATACTCAGCTCGAGCCGCAGCCGGGATGTGTCAAAATGGCTGCTGCTGCCTTCAATCAGCGAGCTGAGGGAGAGACAGGTATTGCTCTCTTTTGCGCCGGCAGGCAGACCGTTGCGGGGCGCAATCCCGGCTGCCGCAAGCTGACCGGGCGTCAGGCACGGCCGCACCTGCCCGCTTTCTGTTTCACTGAAGGTAATATTATCGCTGCTGACGAATCCACCATTCACGTAAACATCTACTTTGAAGTTGCCGGGGGCAATATTTCCCGGTTTGCTCAGCCGCATCAGCGCGGTTTCACTGAAACGACCGCCGCGAAACAGAGCAGGGTCAAAAGTATAATCATTTTCTTCAGCTATCCCTGCCGCTCCGGTAATACTCGTGCCGGAAGCAAACGTTACGGAAGCGGGGATTAAAAGGGTCAGGAGAAATAACCTGATACCTGCCATGGGATATTCGCTCAAATAAAAACGCATTACAATCGACGCTCAGTCACAATATCCACCCCATAGTCGTTAACAAGCACAAGACGTAAAAGAAGGCCTCTGAGGCTGGTTATTTCTGACGACGGGGTAACGACCAGTCCGGATTTAGGTGAAATCATCACCCCTTCCGCGAGGCGAATATCCTTTCCGTTGCGGACAAGCGTGGCCCGACGAACAGAGGCGTGATATTCGCTCTGGTTTACTATCCTGATCTGCTTACCTTCCATGCTGAGATGGATATGCTCTGACGTTTTTTCCGGATGCCCCGAAAGCGACGCCGGGCGGTAGAAAACTTTCACCCGATTAGTGATGGCGAAAATTAACTTATTTTGTTGCGTCGTTCCGGCTTTTAACGACGGCAGCTGGCTGAAATTAAAATAGAAGACAGATTCCCGATCGCCCGGCAACGGCTCTCCGGAATAGGTCAAACGGACAGACTGACCGCTATGAGGCTCCATACGAAAAACCGGCGGAGTGACTATAAACGGGGCAAAACCCTCCGGCGTTCCATTGTCAATCTGTACCTGTACAATATAAGACTGAGACTCCTGGTTGGTTAACTGGAGCGTTTTATCTTTGGCGCCTTCCGGATAAATAATTCGCGTACCCGTTAATATCACGCCTGCATTTGCATAGCCGGTAAAACCGAATATCAACAGAACAAACAATCGCAGTATCAATCGCATCGGGAATATATTCCGCAAGATTATTTTAATATTAATATCATTTACTTTTTAAAACACAGGCCGGGTATACGGCCTGTGTTTTTATAAACTCAGAGGTAGCTCAGGGTATATTCCGCTACGGCAGTAATCGCACCCGGCGTAGCAGAAGCGGCATCAATAACATAATATTGTGCCCCAAAGGAGTGGCTGGTGGAGGTGTCTCCCTCGGGTAAAGAGAGGCCTGCAACATCGGTTACTCCTGACAGCACGACAGGCGTCGTTCCGGCATCGGTGGTGGTCAGCTGGATACCATAACCGACCGCAGCATCAGTGACTGCGCGGTTACCCAGCGTACCGCTGGCGCTGTCGACATCAAACCCCAGGAAACGGGTTTTAATCAACTGAGGGCCCTCGCCTGCCGCCGGGGCAGTACAACCGCTCACCGTCACGGTAAATGGCGTCAGCCCGGCGGTCTGTCCATTCGCCAGGTTTCCGCCAAAGTCAGCGGTAGAGACTGTCGGTAACAGAACAACGGAGTTTGTCTCACCATTGATGCTGACCGAGCAGGTCTGGCTGGTGACTTCGCCCTGGAATGTGACCGTCGGCGTTACCGCAAATGCAGACCCGGATAATGCTGCAAATGAAAATAAAGCCAGCATTGTTTTAATTGAAGTTTTTGTGTTCACTTTTTCCTGTCCTTTGTTTATTGATTGTTTATTGAAATATTTTATGTAGTGCCTAGAATCAATCGTTTCCATGCACTCTGGATTTAGAGTGCCCCCTGGTAGTGACGCCATACTGATGTGATAAAAGTGACTTAAAATTCATAAATCATCTATAATATTCCCTCGTGAAAATCATCAAGAACCCACCATTACCATGGCTGTTCAGGCCTGTGCGCTGGAAGATTCTTATGATGCGGGAAGATTCCTGGTCGGGGTAGTTTATTAACTAAAAATGAATTCAAAATACAATTAAAACAATGAGTTAAAAACCATAACAAAATTTCATCATTAGTTGTCAAAATTATTTTTTTGGCGAATTTTCATATTTTTCCGGGCTCCAGTGAGAGAAAATATTTAAGGTTAAAGGTTTGGAATTTGTTTCATAAATTTTAGTTTTTGGTGATTTTTATGGTTAAATACATCATGAATAAGCAAGTTATTTTCCTTCCCGGTGAGAAACAATTGTTATCGATAAAGGATGGGACCCGATTTACGATACTTAAGAGTAGCGCCCATTGCCTGGAGTTACTTCTGGAACGGCAAGGACAGCTGGTATCGCACTCTGATTTAATGGTTGCAGGTTGGGGTGAGGATGCTAAGCGTACGGTATCAAATTCGGCTTACTATCAGTCCTTTGTTAATTTACGCAACGTATTAAAAAAACTGGGTTGCCCGGATAACATTCTGTTGACTATTCGTGGCAAGGGTGTGCGGCTGAATGCCTACATTGCCGTGGAAAAGTATGAGGATAATCCACAAAATTCGATAGAGCGTATCCACTCAGTCTCAGACGATCGTAATATCTTTCCCGTTACAGATAACCGGTATCAGGATGACCAGCTAGCGGATAAAAAAGGCATACAAACCGGTGAAATTTTCGCGCAGCCTGACACAGTAGCACCGCTTACGCCTGAAAATAAAAAAACCATCAAAATGATCTCGTATTGTCTGGCAATTTTCCTTCCATTGATAGGTTTGTTCGCCTTTTTTTTATATCGTTCCCCTTTTCATCATGAATTCATTATCGAAGGTTACTCGCATATCAACGGCACGCCACCTTGCTACTTTGCCAATGCCAGAAATATAAATAACGATTTTGCCATTAACTTTATTCATGACGAAGGGTTAGTGTGTAATAAAGACATCAAATATTTCATTTCATATTTTTCAACGTCACCACGGTTAACCGTGTTTACGTGCGGAAAGGAAGCGTCTTTAAAATGTGACTCAACAACTTACATTGTGGCAAAAAATGAAAAAAATTAAATGGCTCGCTTTCTTATTGTTCTTTACAGGGTTACCTCAACAGGTTAACGCCAATGCTAATGACAAAATCGTTTGCGAAGCGAAACACTCTTTATATCATGGCCAATTTGCAATTAAAGCAACTTACCGGTTTATCATGAATGATAACAGCGGCGTTATTTTGATTAATGGTACCGCGCACCTTGGTCCGGAACGATATGCGATAAGTCGCGAAGTCTACTTTAATTATAAAAGACAAAGCGGTGATGACTATCTTCTCACCAGCCAAAGAGTCTATACCAATCCGATTGATACGTTGCCGGAGTTATTAGCGCAACAACACTACCCCTCTTTTTTCCTTAAAGAAAATAAAAAGTTAAACTTCCTCATTAACTCCGTTAATCAAACAGACTATATCATCAGCTTTGTCAGCACGCCTTTGTTTTATTGCAATGGGGAATAATACAGACGGAAACTCAACGATTTTTTTAAGTTATAGCAGGTTCTTACTATTAGATAACCTGGAGTAAACCCAAATATAATTTTATAAAAAACCATATTTGGGTTCGCATCAATCCGAAATGCTCACTCTTGCGCTAACAATGTTGCGCTGGCAGGCTTGATCTGCGGCAGTTTCATCACAGCACACCGCGTCATCCCCCCTGCGGCATGCTGCTCTGCCTGCTTCGTCGCCTTTTATTTCTTCCGGGACAGCTCCCAGGAGATTTTATTTCACCCGTTTACCCGCATCATCAACAACTTTCTCGCCATCTTCCTTAGCGAAAGCGCCTTGCTGGGCATCGGGAAGAATATCCAGAACAACTTCAGAAGGACGGCACAGACGCGTCCCCAACGGTGTCACCACAATCGGGCGGTTAATCAGGATCGGATGCTGCAGCATAAAGTCGATTAACCGATCGTCAGTAAATCTATCTTCTGCGAGGCCCAGTTCTTCATAAGGCTCAACATTTTTACGCAGCAGCGCCCGCACCGCGATCCCCATGTCGGCAATGAGTTTGACCAGCTCATCGCGTGACGGTGGATTTTCAAGGTAATGAATAACGGTGGGTTCAGTACCGCTATTGCGGATCATCTCCAGCGTATTACGCGAGGTGCCGCAGGCCGGGTTGTGATAAATGGTGATGTTGCTCATAGATAGCAGTATCTCATGACAAAGTGAAAGAGAGACGTAGCGCCAGCGCGGCCAGCGTGACAAACAGCACAGGCAGAGTCATAACGATCCCGGTGCGAAAATAGTAGCCCCAGGTGATGGTCATATTCTTCTGTGAAAGTACATGCAGCCAGAGCAGCGTTGCCAGGCTACCAATAGGTGTAATTTTCGGACCCAGATCGCAGCCAATCACGTTGGCGTAGATCATCGCCTCTTTAATAACGCCGGTTGCGGTGCTTTCATCGATAGAGAGCGCACCAACCAGCACGGAAGGCATGTTGTTCATGATCGAAGACAGGAAAGCCATCAGGAAGCCAGTACCCAGCGTCGCGGCCCAGAGTCCTTTATCCGCCAGTACGTTTAGCCCCCCTGAAAGGTATTCGGTTAGCCCGGCGTTACGCAGACCGTAGACCACCAGGTACATCCCCAATGAGAAGATAACGATCTGCCAGGGTGCGCCACGCAGCACTTTGCCTGTGTTAATGGCATGACCTCGTTTCGCCACGGTAAACAGTATTACCGCCCCAACTGCCGCAATTGCGCTAACGGGAATCCCGAGAGGCTCGAGGACGAAAAAACCTACCAGCAGAAGAATCAAAACAATCCAGCCGGTGCGGAACGTAGCCGGATCTTTTACTGCTTTTTCAGGTGCCTTCAGGAGAGCCAGATCGTAAGTCGGCGGGATATCTTTGCGGAAGAACAGATGCAGCATAACCAGCGTGGCGATAATAGCAGCAATATCCACCGGCACCATTACCGACGCATACTCAGTGAAGCCCAGTCCAAAGAAGTCCGCCGAGACTATATTCACCAGGTTCGACACGATAAGCGGCAGGCTGGCCGTATCGGCAATAAAACCGGCAGCCATGACGAATGCCAGCGTGGTGCCTTTGCTGAACCCTAATGCCAGCAGCATGGCGATGACAATGGGAGTCAGAATCAGTGCCGCACCATCGTTAGCAAACAGCGCCGCCACCGCAGCGCCGAGCAAAACGATCCAGGTAAACAGCAAACGGCCACGACCGTTTCCCCAACGAGAGACATGCAGCGCCGCCCATTCAAAAAAGCCGGACTCGTCGAGCAACAGGCTGATAATAATCACCGCAATAAAGGTCGCCGTCGCGTTCCAGACGATATTCCACACCACCGGAATATCGCCCACATGCACAACGCCTGATATCAGAGCCAGTCCCGCGCCCAGCATTGCACTCCAGCCGATCCCTAATCCCTTCGGTTGCCAGATAACCAAAACAATGGTCAGGACAAAAATAGCGCCTGCCAGTAGCATCTCCCCTCCCTGAAAATCACATTTGAAAAAACATATATGTTACGGCAAATTTTAAAGACAAACCGCTTTACCGCTTTCCGAACAGTTTGCTGATGCCAGCTTGCGGGCGATGACCTGTACGATCTCTCGCTGGCTTAACCAGGCCTGTTCAATGACCTGTGCTGCCCATACAGGCATATGCGGTGATAAACGATAGTGCACCCACTTCCCCTGCTTGCGATCCAACAACAGTCCGCTTGCCCGAAGCATTGCCAGATGGCGGGAGATCTTGGGCTGCGACTGATCCAGCGCCGTGCAGAGATCGCACACGCACAGTTCCCCCATCTCCTTAAGTATCAGCACAATACCCAGACGGGTTTCATCGGACAGATTTTTGAAAAGCTGTAAGGGTGTTAATGACATCATTCCTCCCGATCGTTGACGGACAGGATACTCCACGGAAACGCAATATCAATATTGAATATGAAAAATCATATATGTTTAAAAAAGGAACCGCTACGCCTGGCGGATAAATCAACTCAAGTGATGCCCGGGTCAATCCTGGTCAATATTCAACCACAGCCGTCACGCTTATGCAGCCCGGCGTGAGGAAGGAATGCGCGACGGAAACATCCGTTACTGCGGCGCGGGGAGGGATGGGGTAAAAAAACAGGGTTCAACTCTCTTTCGCCATAATGGTTGCGGTATAGGTTCGCCAGTTTCCGGAGTCATTGATCACCGCATAGTTTACCGTCGTTCCCACGCCCGGAGCCTGAGAGAGCACCACATCCCGCCGCTCATACGGCGCGAGCATGATGGAACCGATCCTGATTCCTTTTGTTGCCGTTACTGTCAGGCTCATATACCACGGCGTTGGGTTGGTTATCGTGATGCCCTGCGAAGCGATGCTGAAGCGCAGTTTCTGTTCATCATTGGCGGTGGGCGCCTTTAAGCCGGTCGGACGAATAAATACTTTCAACCGCAGCCGTAGGGGTAACACTAGCTTGCGGGTAGCGCTTTTCGTCGCGCTCAGTTCGGGCGGTATCTGGTAAATGTTGAGCCAGAACAGGCTCTCCCGATCCTCTGGCAGACTGCGCCGCGAGCTCAGCATCACGCGAAGCGTTCTCAACTCATCCGGCTGCATTTTAAAGACGGGCGGCAATACCACCAGCGGCGTACGGCTATTATCGGGTGAGGAGGCGGTCTCTCCGGCATCGGTCCAGACTTGTAACAGCATTGGCGTTACGCTGTCGTTTGCGAGCGTCAGCGACTGGGCAATATCGTTAGCGGCGAATACGAGCCGGGTTCGGTCAACGTTAACCGCAGCAAACGGCGCGGAATTGACGCCTGCCAGCAACAGCAGCGCTAACACCGCCTTACTGAAAACTAACCACTGCCTGTAACTGCGCATTCACGCTCCCTACCGTTACCGGTTGTCCACCGAGCGCCTCAAGGGAGGCGGTAAAATCACCATGCCAGACCTCTACCGAACCACGGTCTTTTTTGCTCGTTAGTACGGTGAGCTCTTTATATCCATACCAGCCACGGGAGTTGCCCGTCCCGGTACTCACTTTGTCCGGCAAAAGGTTAAGCGGCACACCGCCCTGATCGTAAATCCGTATTCCTACTCCGGAAGCCACGCCCTTTCCGCCATAATGCGTGTCCAGTAACCAGGTCAACCCACCGCCGGTGGTCGTCAGGCCAAGGCGGCGCGCGGCGGCCACGGCGCCGGGCTGATTGACTAAAAAACCCATGGCTACGTTAGCGACACTAGTGGTGGGATGAGTCGAGGACATCGCGCCAGCTTCGCACTCCAGCGTTATGCTGAAAGGCGCTTCGCTGCTTTCGCCAGAAGAGAGCGCCTCCGCTGTAATGGTAGGAAGCAGCACCGTCGCGGGATAATCTTCAATGGAGCAGGCCGCGCCGCGAATATAGGTGACCTGATTGTAGCTACTCCACGCACCGGGCCAGGATTCGGGCCAACCATAATAACTTGAAGCATGATCCATACCGGGTTGAATAGCGGAGGTCAGTAAGCCAGGCCCCTTGAATGCGATATAACCGCGCGGCTGGTTATAGGTGTCTTTGTTAATTCTGTCGTTAAAAATATATTGATCCGAGGCGGCGATTTTAAGCATCTCATACAGGACATTACTAAATGCGCCTGCGGGAATATAAATTGCGCGATCGTCCTGAAACCAACTATCCGCAGTGAGCTGGCGCTGCTTCCAGAAGCGGCTATAGTATTCGCCGGTACTCAGATTCGTCATGCGTACCGCGACGTTACGTTCCGCGTCATAGTAGGCTCCCTCCACTTCTTTCGCCCGACGCCCGCCAACAAAGTAGTTATCGCCGTTGGTTGAATACAATTCATACAGCTTCCCGGCGTCCTGCAAATCACAGCGGTAAAGCACCTGCTTTGCCGTATAGGACGTCTGAACGCCTGCAGTGAGGAAATTACCCACCGTACTGGCAAGCACGGTGCCGGAAGGCTGAAACTTATTATTCGCGCTAACGCTAATGACTGACGGCAGACCAAGATGACCGATATTGTCATCAAAGGCGCCGCGCCAGAAGCGCGCGGTATAGCCTGCTTTAATCGCCGCCTCCGAAAGGAAACTATTATCCGTCACTTTAACGCAGTTAGCCCAGGACGCGGTGCTGAAAAGCAGGGTAGCAGCAAGTAGCAGCGTTTGGCGAAGATAACACATGAGACTATTCCCTCTCGCAGGTCGTTGTAAGATAAATCACGTTTTCAGGCGAATGTAGATCGAACTGGTAGGGCACATGGCAACGTCGATCGGTCCCTTTTCCCCAACGCACCAGCAATGAGCCTGAGGGAGTGCTGATACGGGCATAAACCTGCCCACCCTGCCCGACCATCCCAATGACGGCCCCTTCGCTGTTAATGACCTCGGCCCCCATCGGCGGGATGCCGCCATCCGCCATTTTCACCGCGATAAGCACCGCTTTGCCGGTAATCGTGGAGAAGTTCACCCGCGCGATCGCGCCGGCATAGGGAACAACTTGTTGGCTTCCCCCCGTCAGTTCAGCATCGCTGCGCATCTGGCGAGTATCGAGTGAGACGTTGTTGCGACGATACGGAGATAGCGCAGGTAAAATGGCGTAACCGAAACTGTCGATTACCGCCCCCTGACCGTTCTGGACGACTGCGCCCTGCGCGCCATCGGCGTGAATTAATGCAAAAGTGTCGCTGGCGTAAGGACCGAGCGTCACGCCACCGGAATGCAGCACCAGGGTCCCGGAGGAGCCCAGCGCCACCTGCCGATAGTCCTTTCCCTGGTCGTAGCCCGCACGCAGCGCGCCAAAACGGGTGTTTTGCTGGAGATTACCGCCGAAAGTCGTCGATGCCCCTTCGTCCCCATTGCGATAGCGCTCATAGCCGCCATAAACAGACCAGGAGAGTTCGCTCTGCTCGCCACGGGTCCCGGTCATCGACAGGGTTGAAGAGTGATTCGCGCGCGACTGGTTATAGTTCATCGCTACGGATGTCGGGCTATCGCCCCAGTCAAATGGAATGGAGAGAGTAAAAGACAGCGTCGTCTCGGTATATTTTTGCCGCTGGCTCAGATCCTGCGGTTCGTTAACGCTGCGGTAGAAGCGGCCATAGTCCCAGGTGGAACGCTGCCTGGCGAGGTTAAATCCATAACTCACTTTTTGCCACTGGTTGCTGTAGCCTAGCTGCAGCTGCGTGATCCGCGACTGATTATTGTAGTAATCGGCGGTACTGGCGCTGAGATTGAGCGTACCTGAATGGCCTAAGGGCTGGCTGACGGTCGCCGAAAGGCGTTGACGTTGATGCAGCGTATCGGAGTAGTAATCAATGCCGTTTTGCGCCTGTCGACGTACGCCAAATACATCCTCCAAATCGCGGAATCCACCGGTTGAGTAGCGATAGGCCGCCAGCACCAGATTCGTGCCTGTGGAAAAGGTCTTGCTATAGCTCAGCTCCGCTCGCCAGCCCTGCTGACGGTCATTATGCTCCACTCGCGCGCCAGACCAGGTGGCGTTCATGCCGAATGCGCCAAGGCGGGTCGCCCATACGCCGCCGATCAGCCAGGCCTGATAATCATGCGCCAACCGCGATCCGAGGTTAAGAGTGAGATTATTATTTACCCCGTGCTGCAGCGTCCCCTCAAGGAAGCGGTTGTCGATGCGGTAGTACTGGCGGACCTTGCCAACAGCAAAAGAGTAGTGCCAGTTGCCTGGTCGCACCGAGTCGGGAACCGCAGAATAGGGCACGGTAAAGCGCGATACTTTTCCGTTAGCCTCAATCACTTCAACCTGCAAATCACCCTGATAGCGGGTGTTGTAAAGATCGTCAATAGCGAACGGTCCGGGCGGAACATGGGTTTCATAGATAACTTTGCCCAGCTGTTTGACGACCACCCGCGCGCTGCTTGCCGCCACGCCGCGTACCTCTGGCGCATAGCCGCGTTTGCCCTGCGGCCACATGCGCTCATCCGTGGCGAGTTTCATACCATTAAACGACAGGCTGCCGAATAAACTGGAGTCAGTGTAGTTATCGCCAAACGTCAGGATGCTGTCGATTGCGGCGAGTGGTCGCTGCACCCAACTGCGTACGCGATTGTAATGCCAGTCGCTACCGCTCTGGTTGCTGTCGGCATAGCGCAGGTTACCCTGATGGCGGAGCTGCCACAGTCCAATGTTGCTGCCAGCGTTGATCCCGCTCCACAAATACTGGTAGCGGAAGTGCTGGCGGGTGTTGCCCGTGTGGGTCCAGTTGGTGTTATGGCGTAAAAACAGAGCCAGCACGCCGCTGTCCCACTGCGAAGGCGGAAGATAGCCGCGCGGCCTGTGTATCAGCTCGCTCATCGGCAGCGTAAGCCGGAGCTGTAGCATCGCGCTATCAAATTGCCATTCGCCCTGGGATACCCATTCCCTGAGCGGACGACAGCTATTTTGAGGCGCTTTGTCCGGGAGCGATTTTACCCGAGCGGCCTGCATCAGCGATAACGGAAGGCAGGGCTCCGTGCGTTGTTCGCCATTGACTGGAGTAAAGCGGATCTTTACGCCGGATTTTAGCAGCGAGCCATTGACCATAACGTCAACCAGATACTCTCCGGCGGGCGTACCGGGTCCGTTAACGCTCGCCATACCTTGCCCGTAAGCCGTCCCCTGCAGCAGAGAAGGATCAAAATAGTATTCTTCGCCAAAAGCCTGACCGGAGCAGGCTACGGCTAAGAAAACGAAGATGTTTTTGCGACAGAACTTAACCTTCGGCGACATGATAACGCTCGCTTATCCTTGCACCCTGGTCGTTAACCAACGTCACGGTGACGGTACCGTTAAGCGAGTTGGCGCTGAATTTTCCAGGTATCCAGAAAGTACGGCTGGAGAAAGGTGGAACCATTTCGACATTAAGCTGACGTGATACGCCGCTTGCCGTCACGCTCAGGTTGCTGAGGGATGCATACCAGGGCTGCGGGTTGCTGATAACAATACCGGCACCTTTTCGGGCATTACGCACTACGGTAACGTGCAGCTTTTTAGCCAGATTGCCCGGTGAACCAATCCCTTCCGGCCTGTAAAAAAGTTTGATCCGCGTCCGTAACATCACCAGCACTTTATTCTGCTGACGGCCGCCGATATTGGCCGGCGGTACCTGCAATGCATTGAACCAGAAGACAGATTCACGATCGGGCGGCAGCGCTTTACGCTGGCTATACACCACGCGCACCACCTGGCCTGCTTTTGGCTGGATACGAAATACCGGCGGCGTCGAGATAAAAGGAATGCCGCTCGCGTTCTCTGGCCCAATACGCATATCGCCATCGTCAAACCAGGTTTGTACGACATAGGGAAAGTCATCGTTATTTTTTAGCTGTACATCGACAGAGGGTACGGTCGACGGGTAGATAATCCGACTGCCTACAATGGTGACGCTGGCCCATACCGCGGCAGCGGGAAGAAACAGGAGTAGCAGCGCCATCAGATAGCGCAGCCCTGAACGGGTAGCATCCTTTTTCATTGCAACAACTCCATTGCTATCAAAAGGGTCCGACGACAAGCACCGGACCAGGAAGCGTTTTTACAGGTAGGAAACGGCGTACTGGAGAGTGGCTTCGACCGTACCAGCCGATGCCGCGCCGTTGGCGTAATACTGCGCGGTATAAGTGGCGCTGGCTTCCGTCTCTCCCGGCTTCAGCTGCAGATCGCCTTCACCTTTGAAACCGTTGGTCAGATTGATAACTTTCTCAGCCGTATCGAGAATCTGGACTTCTACATTGGCGGCGTCCCCGGTATTTCCAAGATTACCGTTGCTGGTCACCTGGTTACCGACAAAAACGGTAGAGATTTTGGTCGGTTTATCGGCATTACCCGTACAGCCGGTGAGACCAATATCAAATGTCACCTGACCTGCGGTATCGCCGCCTTTCGCCAGTTCTTTGGCACTCACCGTCGGCAGAATAACTACCGGTTTTGCCTGATTACCGTTAATGGCTACAGAACAGGTTTCATCGGAAACTTCACCACGAAAGGTAATGGTATTATTGGACATCGCAAATGTACTGGTAGAAATAAAAAGTGAGGCTGTAAGCAAAGCCAGTGTCGTTTTCTTGAACATGGTCGTTTATTCCTTTATTGCTGTTTATTTTCAACTAACGCTACTCGCTCTGCTAATAAAGCAGATAAAGCAAACGTCCTTTGGTTGAGGCCAAACAAAATAGCTTGTCGCCGGGCAAGTTTTATTGTGCGCCCCTTTGAAACAGGGCGTATAGCAACTGGCGTTATAGCCCCGCGGCGCTATCATGCTTAAGGCCAATCTTAGAAATAATTTTCGGAAAAGAGCTTCCTGACGTGCTGAATAACCCTTAAATTTTCCTTACTTACCTGGCATGCGGAAATTCATAAATTCAAATGCCGGTAAGAAAAATTCACAAAAACCAAATAACCACATGATTTAAAAGCAAGTAAACTAAATAAAAAACATTTTTAGCATCAGTATGAATGTCGTCACAGAAGGCTACTGATGCAAAGAGGGATGAAATCCTCCTGCCCCATGTTAATATAGCAAGCGACAGCAAAACGTATTAAAGATCGGGTTTGCCATGGATGAGAAATCGTTACTAATAGCTAAAAAGGTGATATTTGACAGCGCTAAAATGACATTAACCAACGGTGATAAAATCATTAAAATTTCAGAATCGGAGACAAATTTACTCCTTGCCTTCTATCGCGGAATATATAAAAAGGAAGATATTATTAATTTTGTCTGGAAGAACCGTGCGGGTTGTGTTTCCGAATCGAGTTATTACAAGCTCATTAACCAGATGCGGAATAACTTTGTTCTTGTTGGCCTGAATGCGGCCGATATTGTTACGCGACCACGAATTGGCGTCTCGTTATCATTGGCGTTAGAACCCATCAAAAAAGAACCTACGCCACGATGCGAAAACGTCAGGGATGCAGGGTGCGAAAAAGATAGCCAACGGGCTCTCACGCCGGACGTTAAAAAGATTTCAGCCAAAATACGCCCTCTCGTCCTGACCATTACACTATTGTTGTTAACGGGTGTTGCGATGCTATTTCAGCATGCGCCAGAGCAAAATAAACACAACAGTAGCTTCAGGATGCTCGGTAATGAGGATGACTATATCTTCTTTAAGATGGCCACCGATAAAGTGACATTTAAGGAGGTGGTTTCGGCTTATCACACCCTGACGCTGCCGCTATCTCGCCAGAACGGACATTATCTTTATTATCTCCGCGAACCGAATATGAATCTTTTTTTGCAGTGTCTGAACCCTGTTGAAACGGCGGTACCTAAATGCATTACCATCAAAGAACGCTACTAGTCATCCTGTGCGGTCTGCTCTGCGGATGTATCATGCTGGCAACGCTGGTATATCAAGGAGCCAGGCGCGACGCAGACGAAATACATAATCTTATTTGCACTGCCAAATCAACTATTTATATAAAGCCGAGAGAGCTCATACTGAACGGAACTTTGGTGCTGGATCTTAAGTCGAACCGCATTGCTATTCATTATTCCGTGCAGGATCAACGGCGAGAGCAGCGGTTATTCTTTCAGGATGTTGCAATCACCCCGCTTAACCGCACCGGCATGAAAACCTACACCTTTCGGGTTAAAGCCGTGCACAAATTTAATTCTGATACGACGGGTGAGATGTTTTCCTGGCTGCGTCTCCTGCAGCCGGCAACCGAGAATGAGCTGACGATAAATAAAATCGGTCCGAGGGCCTATCTTTTTTCACTGAACCGGCAGATCTATAATTTCTGCACCACCAGCGGCGGCGCTAAAGCATAATGAGTATTGCGACCATCGAGACAGCCGCGCATCCCTTCGTGAATGAGAGACAAAACCAGTGAAACTAAAGCTATCTTTTGTGATTTGTTCAGTGCTTTTGCCGCTGGTCGTGATGATTATATTAGCGCTGCTGGTCAGCGTACTACAGTTTAAACAGGACGTCGCCCTGAGCGCGAATACCTTATTACGTTTCAGTAACGATGTATCAACCGCCTCATGGCGGGTCACCGCAAAAACCGTAAAAATAGCGGACAGACCCTGCGCTGAAATGCTGTCGGAGCTTAACCGAACCCGCGCCTTTACCCCTTATATCCGCGATATCGGTCTGCTGGAAAACGGCAACCTGCTCTGTTCCTTTGTTACCAGGGAGCAGGCGCACCCTTTTCCTTTGCCGCCGGGTAAATCGCTCCCGACGCCATTACCTGCCAGATGGGTCCGTTCATTTGACTTGATGGCCGGAGGACCAGGCAGACCCGCGGTGGTTTACACGGAGCAGGTGACGGCGCAAAAATCAGCGTTTGTCATCGTCGATTCTCGCTATATTCAGGAACTGATGGATGTCCTCGCAGAGGAAAGAGCCGCCGTATTCAGCCTGCGGTTTGGCGAGGGCGATAGGATTATCAGCCAACCAGCGCAGCGTGACAGAATAGTGATGACCCAGCATTTCGTCACCGCCGACGGTAAGATTTCGCTTACCGTCGGCGCGCCTCTCGCGGCATTGATGGCTCTGTGGATGAAATCTCTGCTTATCTTTATCCCTTTCTCGCTTTGCTTCTCATTTATGACCCTTTTTCTTTACCGACATTGGGCCCAGAAACGGCTATCCATGGCCCGAGAAATCACCCGCGGTATGAAAAACGGGCAGTTCACAGTGCATTATCAACCTGTATTTAACGTCAGCCGCGCTCATTGCGGCGGCGTGGAGGCATTAATGCGCTGGCCCCTTCCGGATGGGAGTTTTATTACTCCCGACATCTTCATCACCGCGGCAGAAAACGAAGGGATGATCGTTCCGCTTTCGCGTCACTTATTTAAGCTCATCGCCCAGGATGTCGAACGGTGGCAGGTTGCCGGGGATTTTTATATCAGCGTAAATATTTCACCTGAACATCTGGTGCATGAGAGTTTTATTGCCGATGTTGAATCGCTACTGGCAAGCTTAGGGAAACTGCGCCTCATGCTGGAGCTCACCGAACGCAGCCTCATTGTCCAACCGGCTTTAGTGTCAGATAAGCTCATGCAGCTGCGTGAGAAAGGCGTACTGATAGCGATTGACGATTTTGGTACCGGCTACTGCTCGCTTTCTTACCTTCAGCAGCTTCCGGCTGATTATCTGAAAATCGATCGTACTTTTGTCGATACGATTGATACCAGCGGCAGCGACGTGCCCATTCTGGATACCATTATTATGCTTAGTCAAAGACTGGGACTTAATATCGTTGCGGAAGGCGTCAGTTCAGAGCATCAGCTGCGCTATATCCTCGATCATAACGTAGGTTTTATACAGGGCTATCTTTACGCAAAGCCGATGAATTCAGCTGATTTTACGGTCTGGCTTGATACACGGGGCAATGAGCAAAATGAAAGGATTAAAAGTAAAAACCTTTCAATAGATCGGTAGGCGCTGAGGTAACATAATGGTTAAACCAGAACGACTCATTCTTAGCAGAAGGCCCTATGAGTAAGAATAAGTACCTAATTGATAAGAAAGTCATTCTTGATTGCGAGCGGATGACCTTATCACGCGATCGCGAAAGCTTAAAAATTTCTGAATCTGAATGCAATTTGCTCCTTGCTTTTCATCAGGGACTCTTTAAAAAAGATGATTTAATCGCCTGGGTGTGGGGACGAAAAGGTGTGGTGGTTTCCAGTGCCAGCTATTACAAATTAATCAATCAATTACGCGGTTCGTTTGAAAAAATCGGCCTTCCCAGTTCTGCGGTATTAACGCGCCCTAAGGTTGGTGTGACGCTCTCGGTAACTATCGAACCACTGCCAGATGAATCAACACCCGCAACGCAAAATAGAGCCAGCGACACCGTTGCGCCAGTTGCAGAATCGTTGCCTGAGCCAACGCAGTCTTCGCAGGCAGTTTCAAACCGAAAAGAGTGGCTATTTTTAATCTGCGCAACGCTGTTCCTGCTGATGGTCATTTATCTCTACAGCAAACGCCATCCAGACTACTTTTCTGAGCTGGGAACCTATAACGGATATACCTTTTATGGTGTCACTGAAGATAATCGGTCTCTCGAGGATGCGGTGGGGGCTTTTTCCGAACTGAGTCAGCAAGTCTATAAGCAAAACGGCAATTTCATTTATTATATTCGCGTTCCTGACACCAATATTTTTGTTCAGTGTCTGAATCAACTGAATGTTTCGGAGCCCAAATGCATCACTATCAAAGAACGGTATTAAGAGGCATTACGCTACTTATTCTGGCAGCATCTTTTGTGCTGCTGATTTTACAGGCACGCCAGCAGCGCTATCCTCTGTCAGATGCGGATTCATTTCTATGCACCACTAAAACTGTAACTTCAGTCCTGCCTGGCAATTTTCTCGCTAATGGCAATATCGTCCTCGATTTCAAAAACAAACGCATTACATTGCAGTATGACATCACCACTAAAGAGCAAATCAAAAAAGTGTTGTATCGCGATGTGTATATGAAGAACCTGCAAATGCCTGGCCCCGGCATTTATACATTTGATGTCGATTCAGTAAAAGTTTTTTCTACCGACACTGCCGGTGATTTTTTAGCACATTTTCGCGTATTGCACCCCGATGCCGCCAATGAAATTCGCATCACCAGGGTCGGTAACAGCACTTATTTGTACTCAATCAATCGGCAGATATATAACGTATGTACCGCGCAATAAACCAACGCCGGCGTGAAAGAATCGACATAAAACCCATTAATATCAATGAGTTATAAAACCTTACTTTTTCTGAAAACGTCGGTAAAATACATGTAAGACTAATTTCATAACTTTTACTCGCTTTTTCTGGTTATATGGCTGCCGCAATCATCCTTCTACGGTTATTGCTTATACATAAGCATTGTTCTTTTCACCAACAAGGAGCTTTACATGCAGCGTGCTTTTTCACCATGGATTATGGCAGCACTATTATTTTCGCCCTCATTAGCGTTGGCGATGGAAAACCATACCCTCTCCCTTGGCTATGCCCAAACGCATCTTAGCGCGTTAAAGAAATCTGCAAGTAAGGATCTTCGCGGGCTCAATCTAAAATATCGCTATGAGTTCAATTCTGACTGGGGTGTATTGACCGCTCTCACGGCAACTCGTCATGAAGTACAACATTACCGTTGGGACGCAGGAAAACTACATAAAGATGGCGATAATACCACTAGCTATAGTTCGTTAATGGTAGGACCGACCTACCGGATTAATGACTATGTTAGTTTATATGGTAATGTAGGTATAGCTGGTATGAAGGTCAAAAACCGTGACAATCAATCTTCCTCAGAAGATGCTTTTGCCTATGGTGCAGGTCTTATTTTTAATCCATTCACTAACCTTTCCCTGGATGTGTCATGGGAAACAGCCAAATTACTTTACGTTGATACAAACACATTTGGCGTGAGCGTAGGTTATCGTTTTTAATAAATAAAGACGCCTCTGTTTATGGCAAGGAATTCATTATCTCTGACAAAAAAAAGAGTATTATCACTACGGTAAGAGACGTTATAGCCCTTTTAAGTATTTATATAAAATTATTCTTATAAACTATACACACCTTAAATCCTCCGGGTAGAACATTTTATTGCCAGCACGATGCGCCTCAACATCCGACTGGCTTAGCACCCTATTTGATTATTTTTAGCGATTTTGATTAAGGATTTTACATGAACAAAAAATTAGTCTTTCTCTCCGCTCTTATGCTCACAGCTTGCAGCGCTAATTCCCTCCAGCACGGTGCTGAAGGTGTGCGGGTAGCGCATAATGAACCGGACACTTCTTGCACCTATTTAGGCGATGTCACCGGTAGCCAGGGGAATTTTTTCACGGGAGGCTGGACGTCAAACAGCAATCTGGAGACGGGTGCCCGTAACGATCTAAAAAATAAAGCGTGGAAAATGGGGGGGAACGTGGTGGTACTGTTAACCCAAAGGGCTGGCCAAACCGGAAGCGCCTATCATGGCACAGGCTCAAGCCAGCAAACCAATGTGACATTGAGCGGAACCGTATACCGCTGCCCACGTTAAAATACGCTATTCTGGCTCATCATCCGGCTGCCCTGCCCAAGATATCCCTAACGCAGTTGAGATGCTCATCGACCCGTGAGCATCTCAACTGCGATTCTCGCATTGGAGAACGCATCTTGATCCAGCCTGGCTGAAGAATACGCCTAACTCCATAGCAGAAAAGGGATTTTCTCTTACAATTGCACTCCTGCCAAACTACAGATTCTGCGCTTCATATTGTTTTATGTACGGGTTACGCATCCCTCGGGCCTGACGGGATAATAAGGTAGATGGCAGAAATAGCCCATCTCGTGATTGATTCCACAGGATGGAAGGTCTCCGGTGAAGGTGAGTGTAAAGTCAAAAAACACGGCAAAGAATACCGTCGCATCTGACGAAAGTTGCACATTGCTGTAGATGCAAAAACACATGAAATTATCTGCACCGAACGTCACTGAACAACGTCACGGACGCAGCAGCCTTCTCTGGGCTTAATCTGGCAGACACACCGAAAAATCAGATCAGCCGCAGCGGACGGCGCTGATTATACGCGGTTATATCGTGATGAACTGCGCCGAAAGAAAATCAGCACCCTATACCTTCCCGAAAGGGAGCGGGTTACTGGCCGGGGGAGTATGCAGACCGGAACCATACGGTTGCAAATCAGCGGCTAAGCGGGAGCAATGCCCGTTGAAAATACGCAACAGATTTTAACCGCCATTCGATAGCGGAATCGGTGATGTAGAGAGTAAAACAACTGTTCGGTGGTGCGCTGAAGTCAGGTTGCAGAGGCTCTGGCCATAGTACGTGCGCTGAACAAAATGACGAAGGCAGGAATGCCTGAAAGTGGGCGTATTGCCTGACAACATCCTCGTTTACGGGGATGCTTACCCACAATCTGTTTTTCAACAAAGCCTGACTAAATATACCGTGTTGTGTATCTCCGTCAGGCCATCACTGGCTGTAGCAAAAAAATCGAAGATTTGGTTACAGAGAATTCATTTGAATACGATTCGATTACGTCAAGTTTAAGTCCAAAGCAGTCCAGAAGTGACAGCAGTTTCTCAACTTGACCAAAAACGCGGACATAAAGTGGGGCTATTTGCTTCCCGTTAGCATCAAATCCTTCCTCGACAGCTGTTCTTTCCAGGCAAAACGAATCCATATTCTGGAATTTGCTGATACCAGCCGCCATCTTCTTCTCATCAACAAGGTCATACTGCCAACCGCCGGCTTTTGCCATTTCGATAGCATAGGTCAATCGAAGTAGATCCGGCATATTGTGAAGATCGCCGCTGCTCATAAGCCATAAATAATGCAGTTTCTGATTCAGACGCGCCCGAACACCAAGTCGACGCCCCTGAGCAAGTAGCCAGTCTATATGCCCAGTTAAATTTCTGGGGAATCTCTTCTGTTTTCTGGCATCGGCCAACCAGCGGATCAGAAATATGTTTTCCTGCGCCTCGGTAACAACAAGCCGATCGTGCCGCTGAAGGCCGAGAGCCACCAAAGCGCACCAGGCTAAATGTCCAATATTGACGAAAGAAGAATCTTTGTTCATGCGCAAAAGAACCAACGACATTAATGCTAAAAAGGAAACGTCCCTTCAAGGGACGTTTTCTGCCGATTACTCAAGGTCAGCGTGTCTCTTAAACATCGTTTCGCTGGTTTCGCCGAGCTGGGCCATCAGCTCAAGCACGATTGCGTCATAGGCGATAAAGCAGAGCTGCTCAAAAGCCGATCCCATAGGCTGTGAAAAAGCACCGTCTTCACGCTGGTTGTCTTCTTTCACGGTTCCAGGCAACACAAGCGTGCTTTTGGCCAGTTTGCCGATTGTGGACTCCGCTTTCATTGTGACAAGCGCCACATCCACGCCACAGGCTACGGCCTTCTGCGCCAGGCTCACCAGACTGCCGGTCTCACCGCTACCGGAACCAATAATGACCAGATCGCCCGGTTTCGTATGAGGAGAAGAAATTTCGCCGACAACGCTTACTGAAAAACCGAGGTGGAGAAGACGGTTTGCAAAACCGCGGATGGCGATGCCGCTACGACCCGCCCCCTGCAGAAAGATATGTTTAGCATTCTTAATCTGTGCGATGAATTGCGCAGCCTGGGCATCATCAATCTTCATCGCATTTTGCTGCAATTCGCTCAGGATATTTAAAGTGTTTTGTTGAACGCTCATGTGATTCTCTCCCTTTTAAGCGATGGTACGACCACCATCCATCAGAATGGTTTGCCCCTGGATGTACGAATTGTCTTTATCAGCCAAAAAGATTGCCAGGTTAGCCACATCGTCAATGGTGCCAAGGCGGCGTACCGGAATTTTTTCCAGAACAGCATCAAGATCGGCCTGGGTAGGATAATTGACACGCATCATTTCACCGGTATCAATCAGACGTGGAGCGATAGCATTAACGTTGACCCCCTTCGGCCCTAATTCTTTTGCCAGGCCGCGAATCAATCCCTCACCGCCAGCTTTACTGGCCGGGTAACTCACGCCGCCGCCGGTGCCGGAAAGCGCAGAGCCGGATGAAATATAAACGATAGATCCATGATTAGTGGTGAAGTCGTCGTAGAACGCCTTGACGGTGTTAAACAGCCCGGTAAGGTTAATGGCGATTGTTTTATTCCACTCTTCAAAAGTGATGTTATTGACCTTATTAGCAAACGCCACGCCTGCGTTTAATACCAGAATATCAATGCGACCGAAGGTTTTAAAAACCTGCTCGCGAACGTTTTCCAGAGCTTTCGGATCGGATACATCGGTTTTAACGAATAAGGATTTAACATTAGCGAAAGTTAACTCTTCGGCCGTCTTTTTACCATTTTCTTCGTTGTAATCGACAATAACAGTATGAGCCCCACGGTCAGCGAATTGCTTAGCAATACCTTTACCGATGCCATGTGCCCCACCGGTTACTAGCGCGACTTTACCTTCAAAATTACTCATTTCACTATACTCCTCAAAATCTCATGACAAAGGGGAGGACAACTCCCCTTTCAGGTAATTGGTAATTTAATTAATGCTAATAATAGCTTGTAGGGTTACTGGGTTTATTTGGTAGCAAACTGTTATTGGATCGCTGCCCTTAATGCCTGATAGCTTTCTTTCGGAGAACCGTTAAATAGCGCACCACCAACGACAATTAAATCAGCACCCGCATCCTTTACCTTTTTCGCGATTTCAACGTTGACGCCGCCATCGACCTCGATCTGAATATTACGACCGGCAACCATTTTTTTAGTATTCCTGATTTTCTCCAGACTTTTTTCAATAAAAGTCTGGCCTGGCTGACCTGGATTAATGGTCATAATTAAAATGTAATCAATATCATCCAGAAGATACTCAATTACGTTTTCTGGCGTCCCCGGATTAAGCACTACGCCAGCTTTGCGCCCGGCTTTCTTGATCTTCTGGATAATATAATGCACGTGCGGCGTTGATTCATAATGAACCGAGATCATTTCCGCACCGGTTTTAATAACGTCATCGATATGCCTTTCCGGATTTGCCAGCATCATATGCACGTCAAATGTCATTGAGCTGGCTTTTTTCATTGCCGCGATTTGGTTCGGACCGAATGCGATATTACTTACATAAGTACCATCCATTAAATCAACATGCAGAATTTCTGTTTTTTCTGTTTCCAGAAACTGAATCTCTTCCTGCAAACGTAATATGTTTGCGCCAAATACTGATGGTAAAATTTGTGCCATTTTAGTAAACTCCGTAAATTAATGAGTAACTGTGCTCAACCAGTAGGTCAGAAGTTCCCATGGGCCGGTTAATACGAAGTCCGTACCCTGGCCATTCAAGCCGACGCCAGCACCGTTGAGGAACTGAGTTGCACCGGGCGCGACATATCCCCCCAGGTACATAACCACCACACAGAACAGTAAGGTTGAGATAATCGATCGAATAACGTTGCCGTTACTGACCATAACCGTCATGGTCGTCATGTAGATGATTGACATCAGCACGCCGATTGGGAATATCTGAATACCCGGTAAAACCAGCGCGCAAAGCATCGTCAGAGGGATAGTAATAACGGTGACAGTCACCGTTGCTGGATCGCCAAGCGCCAGGGCGCAGTCCATCCCGATATTCAGTTCAGCATCTTTACCCATCTGCTTTTGCATGATTTCTTTAGCACTCTTGCCAATCGGGTTAAGCCCTTCCATAAGGACCCCAACCACCTTTGGCAACAGCACCATGACGCCTGCCACGCCCATCGCCATTGGCACGATGGTTGTAATGGGTTGTTTGGTTAACAATCCCAGGAGACAACCGACGATCACGCCGATGATGGCGGGTTCACCGAATACACCCAGTCGCTTCTGAACGCTCTCTAAATCCACATCCAGCTTGTTTAAACCCGGAATGAAATCGATAATTTTGTTAACCACCCATGCAAATGGAAGTGTCCATCCGATGTGGATCATTGTGGTACAGGTCGTTCCCTCCAGGCCGTAGTATTTCTGCCATCTTGGCGCAATAAGATCGCCAATAAACAGTGCGGCTACGCTCAGAGCCACGGCAACACCCAACCCGAGGAAAAAGCTGTCAAAGACGAAGTACGCAAGAGCACCAGGAACCAGGAAATGCATATAGTTCCAGATGTCAACGTTCAGCGTTTTAGTCAGTTTCAGGCGAACCAGGATCAGGTTCAGAATGATACCAATTGGGATAACCATTGCCGCAAACGGTGCAACCCACGCAGCTGCGCCAACGGCAGGCCATCCAATATCAGCCACGGTGAACCCGCTGCCAATTTTTGAGTAATACGCAATTGCTGGCTGCAGGGCTGTGTTTAGCAGCCCAACAACCAGTCCCAGGCCGATGAAACCGATACCTACGGTGATGCCAGATTTAATGGCAGCACCAACTTTCATTCGAAAAACCAGACCTAAAAGGAAAATAACAAGCGGCAATATTGCTGTAGCGCCCATGCTTGTAATAGTAAACATGATGCTTTTTAACATTTCCATTTAACCATCCCCCGTCTTTTTTAGACTTTAGCCTTTGGAAATTTCGCTTAATAGTTCACCTAATTTTTTACGCAGCGCGGCTTCGTTAATACCGGTAATAAAACCTGCGACGCTCATGTGCGGCTTACCAATATCACCTTTATAATTATTCGTTGTCAGAACCACATCAGCACTTTGCATTTCGGAGGCCAGTTCGGACATACTACATTTATTAATTTTTACGTTGGCAATGCCGTATTCAGCACAAACCGATTTAACTTCATCAGCGGCAAGTGTGGAGGTTGCTACACCGCTTCCGCAGGCTACGAGGATAGTAATCATGGTAAAATCTCCGGGTAATTGTTATTTAATTATCGTGTTAATAAACAATGCTCTTGCTTCTTCAGCAGGAAGTTCCAGCATCTGGTGGTAAAAATCAGATAGCTGAAGATGGTTAAACAACGCCTTCAACAACTGCAATTGATCTGCTGGTTGAGTAACAACCAGGTTAACAACCAGGCGAACCCACAATTTCTCGTCACCATCTGCCTGATTAACTTCAATTTCCTGTGGCAAACGGATGATGTAAATCGCCGGGCTGACGGCATGCTGGCTATCGCAATGTGGGATAGCGACAGCATAGCCATCAAGTAAAATTCCGGTTGGGTAGTCGGCTTCACGTTCACGCAGCGCCTGGAGGTAAGTGTCTCTTACTATCCCATCAGCCAGATGTTTCTGGTGAATATGCTCCAGCACTTCATCATAATTTTTGTATGCCGCACCATCCGCGACATTGATAGAAATTGTGCCCACTGGCTTCTCCTCATTCCGTTAAATGCTCATGTGAGCATCTATGTAATCACATGAGCAGTTATAGCACATCAGTGATTTGCTGAAATGGGAAGCTTGCAAAAGTTATATCTTGATCACACAAAATCACATAAGCGCATTACGAAAAATGCTCACATGAGCAAAAGTGACGATTAATTAATGCACTACAAATGATTAACTGATTGATTTTTAATAAATTGAATTAAATTGGCTTATTCTGGGGGCTTTTACGATGGCAATACTTCAAACGCTCTTATGAGCGGAGTGTTCTGATTGCAATTGTTTCTACAGGACAACGGCACATGAGAAGTACCGTTATTGAAATTATTAATTTTAAAATCAACAAGTTACCACTGTTGTATATTTCGAAACTTCGGCAATACCGTCTTTATCCGCAATATCATTAGTGATCAGCGCGGTAATCTCAGACCAGTCGCAGATCTTAAATAAGCTGCTTCGCTGGAACTTAGTGTAATCGCCCAGGATATATTTCTTCTCGGAATGGGCAATGATCGTTCGATCCAGAAAGGCATCCGAGGAGGACGGCGTGGAGGGACCTGTCATATTGTTGAAGCCATCGGTGCCGATAAAGCAGAGATCAACGTTAATATCATTAATCATTGACACAGCCCACCCGCCAAAGACAGAAGAGCTTTTCTTCCTCAGTTCTCCGCCGAACAAAAAGACCTGGTTATCAGATTCGATCAGCACACTGGCCACCGGCAAAGAATCGGTAAAAATTTTAAAGCCAGATTTCATGCACAACAGATTAGCCAGTTCATAGTTAGAACTCCCAGTGCCAATGATCATTGAGCTGTTGGGGGGGATAAAGTCCAGCGCTTTTCTGGCGATAGCTTGTTTGAAGGTACTATTTTCTTTTTCCCTGACCTGGAAAGGATGTTCGACAGCCCCCTGCTTTAAGGTTGCCCCTCCATGGCTTTTAACCAACAGTCCTTTTTTTTCCAGATGAGTGAGATCTTTGCGGATAGTTTCATAAGTGACCTCGTACTTTTTCGCAAGGTCACTAACGTAAACGGTACCAGCCGAAATAATCTCTTCCAGGATCAATTTTCTCCTCTCTTCAACCAGGTACATCCTTCCCCCTATCAACATTCTTCATATTGCAATGAAGCGAATCATAGCACAGAAGATGCAAACTAAAACAAACCCAAAGAGAAGTCAGAAGAGTACGTCCCTGGTAACGCTCAACTATAAGAACAAAGGCCAAATAGTAATAATTCATTAATAATCAATACATTAAATACATATAATACAGATTATCCACTTCAGTTTACTAATACTCTCTCCTCTTTCCATCATCAAAAAATTGGCATGCATTAGCTTTTATTTGTTTTTGTTGGTTTTTAATACCTTTAAAATCAACAGCATACTAATTTTGTGACATTGATCTCAGTTGACAACCAACATTTACCAACCCCATACTTGGCTTAAGTTCTTTATGACAGGTTGGATAAGATGAAAACGAAAATTGCAATCGCATGTGATGATGTGGGATTTGATCGTAAGGAGGAGATTAAAAAGTACCTCGAAGAAGAGAAAAATGCCGAGGTCGTGTACGATCCCGTTAAACGAAAAGAAGATGGTTTCAACAACTTCGCTCGTCTTGCGGATGAAATGGCAGGTGTTATTCAGCGGGACGAATGCCGCCTCGGTATCTACATTTGCGGAACCGGTATTGGCTTTACTTGCCAGATAAATAAGCACTGGGGAATTCGTGCTGTCGCCGTCACTAATCCTTACTCGGCCAAGCGAGCAAGACTCAGTAACAATGCGCAGGTGATTGGACTTGGCTGCAGAGTTAATGATCTTGAATACACAAAAATGATCGTTGATGCCTGGTATGACAACGCGTTCGACTTTGCCACTGCAAGGGAAAATTCCAAAAAGAATCTACTGGAAGCAGAACGCAGTGACAACGCATTGCTGACGAAACCTGAAGATGTTCGATGGAATATGGGTTTCAGACCAGATGATGAGAAATCTGAGGGCTAATAAATGGAACTGATCACACAGTTTATCAATGACCTGGGTAACTTTATTTTTATACCGGTCATCTTCCTTATACTGATGAAACTTTTGGGGCGGCCCCTGTCGGAGTGTATTTCATCAGCCATTAAAGTCGGCATTGGTTTTATCGCATTAACCATGACCATCAAGCTGATGCTTGAAAAAATGCAGCCAGCGGTGACGGGGCTTGCTGAGGCCACCGGCTCCTCGCTGAGCGCCATTGATGTTGGCGGCGCAGCCACAGCCGTAATGGGTTTTGGCTCAAGTATGGGGGCAATTATTATCCCTCTGTGCGTCGCGGTGAATATTGCCATGCTGGTGGCGCGTCTCACAGACTGCGTAAACGTTGACGTGTTTAACCTTCATCAGAATGCCTCTATGGGGGCAATTGTTGGCGCTTACTCCGGCAGCTTCCTCTACGGTGTTCTTACTGCTGCATTGTTCCATGTCTGGGCACTTATTGCGGCTGACCTGGGTGCCAAAAACAACGAAAAATTCTTCAACCTGCCAAAAGGCGTTGCCATCTCCCACCCGGTTGCAAACACCTATTTGCTGTTCGCTTATCCGTTTAACTGGATTTACGATCGCATCCCTGGGTTCCGTAATCTGAACGTTACGGCGGAAAGTATTCAGAAACGATTTGGTATCCTTGGCGATCCGACCATGGTTGGTTTCATTATTGGTATTCTTCTTGGCTTCTGTGGTTATGGTTGGGAATCGCCGTATCACACCATTATTGCCAGCCTGCAACTAGGTATGTACCTTGCCGCCGTGATGCTCCTGCTGCCGCGCATGACCTCCATCATGATGGAAGGTCTGGTTCCGCTGTCCAACGTAGCACGTAAGAAGCTGGTTAAACGTTTCCCGGACCGTGAGATCACTGTCGGGATGGATACCGCGCTGATTGTTGGTCATCCTTCAGTTATCGCGCCTGCACTGCTGCTGATCCCGGTCATTGTTATCCTCGCCGTTGTCCTTCCCGGCAACCGAGTGATGCCGCTGGGGGACCTCTCGCAGTTCGTATTCTTTATTGCGTGCATGGTGCCGGTTTTTAATGGCAACATTATTCGTACCTGGGTGACTTCCATCATCCTGTTTGGCGGCGGCTTATACATCGCATCCTGGATGGCTCCAGCAACAAATGAAGTGTTCCAGAAATTCGGTACTAATCCTGATGCCAGCGTAATGTACTCATCGCTAAACCCGTCAGCTAACCCGTTCACCGGTCTCTTTGCTGGACTCAGCCATGTTGGCATCGCAGGTTATGCTCTCGCCGCTGTGTTGCTACTGTCCGTAGGCTATTTACTCAAACAGAAAGCGCGCCGTCAGTTAAAAACTGAGGCAGAAAAAACGGCTTAAAACTTCATAAGGTAATTGAAAATGAAAAAGATTTTAGTTGTATGTGGGAACGGTATTGCCTCCTCTTCCATTATGGTTTCTGTCCTACAGGACTACCTGAAAGAACAGAATATCGAAGCGCAGGTCGATAAATCCTCTTTAATGGCCTGCACCACGGACACGTTTAACAGCTATGACCTGATTGTTTCTTCAACCAAGCTGGATAACCCAGGGATCACCACTCGTGTGATTGTGGGTGCAGGCCTGTTAACGGGCCTGGGCGAAGATGAAATTTTTGATGCTGTTAAAGAAGAAATGCTTAAGTAGGTGAATAATGAAACTTGAGATTCTGGTAAATGATGTCGAGGGTACGATCGCTGACTGGCATGCGGCAATTGAGTTTGCCGGCCAGAAGCTGTTGGAAAAAGGCTATATCACTCCCGAATATATTCAGGCCTGCCTGGAGCGTGAGAAGACTTATCCAACTGGTTTATTGATGGCGAACGGTCAGGGCATTGCCATCCCGCATGCAGACTATACGCTGGTAAAAACCAACAGCATAAGCATCGTGCGTTTTGATAAAGGAGTCGTGTTTGGTCAGATGGAAGATGCTGACCTCACCGTGGAATGCGGCATTATGTTTAATCTCGCATTCGCCACCAGCGATCAGCATATGTCTGTGCTGCGCCGCCTCTTTACGCTCTTCCAGGATATTTCGTTCATCGAGTCGTGCCGTAACCTTAAAACGCACGAAGTCGGGAAATATGTTGAAGAGATGCTTGTAGCATCCTGATAAACAAAAGGCAGATATCCCCTATCTGCCTTTTTTTCAATAAAAGAATGACCATCATGAAAAAGTACGCCCTCGTTTTAAACGAGTTATCTTCGCTTGTGGATAAAATCGATGAGCAAGAATTTAACACACTGGTTGATTCTATTATCACTGCCGGACATGTATTTCTTGCCGGTGCTGGTCGCTCAGGACAAATGATAAATGCTTTTGCTAACCGACTGATGCACCTTGGTCTGTCCGTCAGCGTGGTAGGAGAAATTAGCTCTCCACATTCTCGCAAAAACGACTTGATGATCGTTGGTTCAGGCTCCGGAGAGACCCAACGCCTGATCAACCAGGTGAAAATAGCAAAGAATAATGGCGTGTATATCGCTCTCATCACTACCGAACCAGATTCAACTTTGGCAACTCTGGCAGATTACATACTCACTATCCCGGCAGGTCACAGCGCCCAACCGATGGGTTCTCTGTTCGAACAGGCTTCCCTACTGACCTATGACACTATTGTGCAGTCATTAATGGCCAATCTTAATGAAACAAGCCAGACGATGAAGGAACGCCACGCCGATATTGAATAATACCGGCGTGGCGTAAAGCGCTAGCGGCTATTAATCCAGCAGTTTGATAGCCGTATCAAAATCAGTGATCAGCACATTCAGAAGGCCTGATTTGAGAGAGGCAACAATGCCTTCATATTTTTCGTCCCCCCCAGCAACCCCAATCAGTTTCTTTGTGGCCCGCAATTGTTCTGTCGTAATGCCGAACCCCAGGCGGTTTAGCGGGCTATCGAGTATTTCCCCTTTACTATTTACCAGGGTTACGCATACATCAGCGGTAATGTCCTGGCTCATTAAAGTCTCACGCCATGCTTCAGGGAATATATCGCACAGACTGGAAGAACCGGTTTTCCAGGCCCCAATGCCCGTAATAACGACATCCATACTTGAGTAAAACTTTTGCGTATCCTGAACAGCCTGATCGTCTGCGAGTTTCTGGGCTAAACTTTCGTCATCCACCCACATAGGGACATACATTGGGTGCGCTCTTCCGTGGGAAATAGCAGCAACTTTGTGAATCAAATCAATGGGCCCCTGACTAAATTCAATGCCTGGATGAACGCCAGAAAGCTGAACCACATCCAGAACAGGTAATGTCGTCAGTTGACTCACCGTACTTGAGAGTACGCGCCCCCAGGCGAGACCAAACTTCATTCCCTCTTTGAGAATTTCACTCAAGTAAGTCGCCGTTATCCCTCCCAGCTTGACGTTTAATTGTTCCTGCGAAGACCAGGATTCAGAAACAGAGAGCACAACGGCATCCTGCAATCCGTATTTTTTACACAAATTTTGCGCTATTTCCTCGTCCAGAGCCTGCTGTTTAGGAAAAGTAAATTTTACATACTCTTGCGCAATGGCTTCATCAATCAGGCGTGCAACTTTGAAGCGAGACAGACCGAGCTCCTCAGCAATTTCTATTTTTGTCTTCATTTCAGAGAAGTAACGCTTAACAACAAGAGAGTAGATAAAACGAGGATCGTAGTTACGTAGCTTCGGATTTTTGTTCTCTTTTGGCATAGCGGTTATCCATATATAACAAGAGGCATCATAAGTCATTCGAGCGACACGCTCAGATGCAATACTCAAAAGAGTACACTTTTACTCGCTCATCAGATACCTGTACAGGAGTGGATTTTGAATTTTGTGATGTAAAGCGCCCCGCCAAAGTACGAATAGGATCACGGAAAAGACTCAGCGCAAACAATGTAACATGGCTGCCTAAAGCGTTTTTATTGCAAGCTTTTGCTCATGCCAGTTCTTGTTGGGAGAGTTCATTTCGTATAAATCAGCCATTGTTTTTGGTCGTCAATTAAACAGGGGGATATTCGCCTCGTGATGCTTAATTCACTCTTTGGCCTGCATCATCAATAACTTTCTCTCCGTCTTTCTGAGCGTAAGCCCCCTTTCTGAGCGTCAGGAAGGAACTCTATAACAACTGTAGAAGGAGGGTATAGGTTGGTTCCTTGGGGATTATCACAACGACAGGACGGGTAATCAGGATCGGACAGAGGCTCAATATAAACGTCAGCTTCATCAAAATTAAAATTGTCTCATGTTGGCGCAAAGCTAATGAGCGTAAATGTCTGTGCTGTGAGTTCACTGGGTTGACCGTTTCGGTAAAACTTAACTGGCAGATTTCGATACTACGCCAGACCCACTAAACAACATGCGGATACCGAGGCCTATCATGACAACTCCTGTAAATCGTTCCTGCCATTTGATAAAGCCTGGGTGTTTACCCAGCCAGTTTCCAAATGTTCCCGATGCCATCGCGACTGAGCCCAGGGAAACAATTCCTGCCAGCTTTTGGATACTGCCCAGAACAAGCAATTGCAGCCAGACAGGACCCGCGGTGGGATCGACAAACTGAGGAAGAAAAGCAAACATGAACAGCAGGGATTTTGGATTAGTCAGGCTGTTCAGAGCGCCTTCCTTTACGGCATTCCTGTCAGAAATTTTTGCCGTTTTTCGCAGCCGCGTATCAGTACCTGAAGTCGCAATCATTTTTATGCCCAGCCACATCAGATAAGCCGCACCAACCCACCTTAGCAGATCCAGCGCAACCGGCCAGGCATGTACAACGGTTACCAGCCCCAGAACAAGAAAAGAAACTTGCACAAATCCTGCTACAAATACATTGCCCACAACCGTAAGCAGCGCGATACGTCTTCCCTGCCCGACTCCTCTGGCGATAGTCAGCATCATGTCTGGCCCCGGAGAAATCTCCAGAAGCGTCAGCGCGAAAAGGAAAGTAATAAACGTTTCGATGGCAGGCATTTTGGTTGAGTCCGGATAAATATTTCTGCTACGTTACCTCAGTCCGCTTCGAGCCGAAAGCACAATATTCTGCAGCGTCCGCGCATGGCACACAGCTGAGCGCCAGCCTTTCACAAAATTAATGAACACATCTAATAAGCCCTAGCTAATTACCCCATCTAATCGAATAAATCACTTTGCGTTATGCTTTTTCAACACAACAGCTGAAGGATAACGTCATGCCAACTGTAAAACTGAACAATGGTATTGAAATGCCCCTGCTGGGCTTTGGTGTCTTCCAGATGACGGATGCTGCTGAATGCGAAAGAGCCGTTATTGATGCCATCGATACGGGATACCGCCTGATCGATACCGCCGCGTCTTACCAGAATGAAACCCAGGTCGGGAACGCGCTGAAACAGAGCGGTATCGCCCGTAACGAGCTCTTTGTCACGACCAAACTGTGGCTGCAGGATACGAATTACGAAGGCGCTAAAGCCCAGTTCGAACGCTCTCTGAATCGGCTACAACTTGATTACGTCGACCTGTATCTGATTCACCAGCCTTATGGCGATGTCCATGGGGCATGGCGTGCTATGGAAGAATTGCAGCAGGCAGGCAAAATTCGCGCCATTGGCGTCAGCAACTTCCATCCTGACCGACTGGCCGATCTTATCGCCTTCAACAACGTTTCCCCGGCGGTAAACCAGGTTGAAGTTAACCCCTTCAACCAGCAGCTGCATGCCGTGCCATGGATGCAAAGCCGTGGCATTCAGCCAGAAGCCTGGGCTCCGTTTGCAGAAGGAAAAAATGGTCTGTTTGAGCATCCCATGTTAACGGCGATTGGCCAGAAATACGGTAAAAGCGTGGGCCAGGTTGTGCTGCGTTGGATTTTCCAGCGAGGCATCGTTTCACTGGCGAAGTCGGTGCGAAAAGAACGTATGGCAGAGAACATCAGCATTCTCGATTTTGAACTCAGCGCTGAAGATATGCTGCTGATTACCGCTATCGATACCGCCACCAGCGCTTTCTTCTCCCACCGCGATCCTGCCAGAGTTGAATGGTTGGCCAGCCGCAAACTGGACGTTTAAGTCGCGATAAAAGAGGTATTCATTCAATGCAAAAACGTTATTTGGGTCAATCCCGACTCGAAGTCTCCGCACTTGGGCTCGGTTGCATGGGATTAAGCCACGGCTACGGCCCGGCGACCGATACTCATCAGGCTATCGAGCTCATTCGCGCAGCAGTTGAACGTGGCGTCACCTTCTTCGATACCGCTGAAGTGTATGGCCCCTTTCTTAATGAAGAGGTGGTCGGTGAAGCCTTAAAACCATTTCGTGACCGCGTGGTCATCGCCACCAAATTTGGTTTTACCTTCGGTACGGACAACAAGCAGCAGATTTTAAACAGCCGTCCGGAGCATATCCGAGAAGCTGTGGAAGGATCATTACGCCGTCTAAAGACTGATGTCATTGATCTGCTGTATCAACACCGTGTCGATCCGGATGTCCCGATTGAAGATGTTGCGGGAACGGTGAAAGACCTGATCGCTGAAGGCAAAGTTAAACATTTCGGTCTGTCCGAGGCGGGTGCGCAGACCATTCGTCGTGCACATGCCGTACAACCAGTCACCGCGCTGCAAAGCGAATACTCCATGTGGTGGCGCGAGCCTGAGCAGGAGATCCTGCCGTTGCTGGAGGAACTGGGTATTGGTTTTGTACCCTTCAGCCCATTAGGCAAAGGCTTCCTGACGGGCTCGATTAAGCCAGGAACCACTTTTGGGAAGGATGATTACCGCAGTACAGTGCCGCGTTTCGCCGGGCAGGCGATAGAAGCCAATGAAAAGCTGGTTTCATTGCTGGGTGAACTGGCGGCAAAGAAAGGTGTGACGTCTGCACAAATCGCGCTGGCGTGGCTGCTGGCACAAAAGCCGTGGATTGTTCCTATCCCTGGTACCACCAAACTGCATCGACTGGAAGAAAACCTTGGGGCTGCCGACATCATCCTTTCTCAGGATGACTCACGGCAGATAACCCAGGCGCTTGAAACCATTAAAATCGTCGGCGAACGTTACTCCCCTGAACATCAGGCTCGCGTGGGCCGTTAATACCCGGACGGGTCCGTGCTCTATTGCGGACCCTTATTTCGTTTGATTAATCAGGCAGATAACTCAGATAGTTTTGAATCAGATACATATCTGCTAACGCCATAGTGATAGATGCCGCCGGAGAAGTCGTGAATAGACATGCCGGAAACAGATTATCCTGCCTACCCCCGCACCATTTCATGAACCTGTTTGTATTAGCTTTAAATTTGTGATCCATATTGCAAAAACGGTTCAAAAGCCAGAAACAAAAAAACAAACTAAATCAAACAAGTAATTGAGAATTAATCATTCATAAATATGACAAAAGTCACAAAATCACAATCAGGTTACTATTTTTAAGAAAAGGTCACTTTTTTACTATGTCATCACCGTTGCGAACAGGGAAAGATAGCGAGATCGGCAACACATTGACGCGCGAAGGCATTCAGGAGTCGAGATGGCGGTGGTTATAACCTATGTATGTGAGCTTCACGAAGGTGTTCATGCCCGGCCTGCCGGATACATCGCGCGGCTATGTAATCTGTTCCGGGCAGATATCGACTGGGAAAACACCCGTACGGGACTACTGGCAAATGCGAAAAGCGCCCTCTCGCTGATTGCCAGTGACACGCTGGTAAACGATACATGCCGCATCACCCTTTGCGGAGAGGATGAAACGCAGGCCGCAGTCCAGTTGCGCACGCTGCTTTCCGATCTCCCGACTTTTAGCTTTGAACCGGAACCAATAACCACGCAGGGGTATCTGCCCCGCTGCCTGCGCGAGTTGAACCCACAGGTGATTCAGGGAACTCGCATAAATAAAGGCGCAGCCATCGCCAGACCACAGATAATGCAGAGCCTGACTTTCACCGATATTATCGCCCGCAATCCAGGGTATATCGGCAATATTGAAAGTGAAAAAGCCCGCTTTCTTACCGGATTAGATGCGTTACGCGTAGAGCAAGAGGCCGCACTCGGAAAAAACCAGGGTATTGAACACGATCTTATTGCGGCACATCTATCTCTGATAACCGACATCGCATTTCAGGATAGTGCGATCGGTTATCTGAATAACAACATGAATGCCTGGTCGGCCATCGCGCAGGCGTCCCTTGACTTTTGCCATCAGCTTGAGCGCTCGCCTAGCCAGTATCTGCAGGAGCGCGCCCTGGATATTCTTGATATTGCGACGCAGCTCATCAGTGCGATCTATGGCGAACAGGCTCTGGCTTACCACCCACCTTTGCTAAATGAACCGACAATTGTTTTCGCCAGTCATCTGACCCCCAACCAGTTTCTGGCGCTAAACCGCAAACACCTTGCAGGTCTGGTGCTCTCCTCTACGGGGAAAACCTCCCATACAGCCATACTGGCTCGTTCGTCAGGTATCCCAACCCTGGCGGATATCGATTTTTCATCGCTGGATTTCGATGTCGATCAGCTGATAATCATTGATGGTGAGCCGGGGATCCTGATTACCCATCCGGATGAGAAAGTTCTGCGCTACTACCGTCATGAAATTGCCGTCCAGCAGGATATGCAGCAGCGGCTGCGGGAAAATGCTTTAGCGCCCGCAAGAACCCGCGATGGGCATCGCGTAGAGGTAGCCGCTAATATTGCAAGCCTGGCCGAAGCGCAGGCGGCCTTTGAAAACGGCGCGGAAAGCATCGGCCTGTTTCGCACCGAGATAACCTATATGGGCCGCGATTACCCGCCCTCCTGCGCTGAACTGACAAACCTGTATAAACAGGTTGTTACTCTGGCAGGGGGGAAGCCCGTTATCTTTCGCACCTTCGATATCGGCGGTGATAAACCGGTTGGATACCTAAGCGTCGACAATGAAGAAAACCCGTTTCTTGGTTTCCGGGCAGTGCGTACTTATCCGCAATATCGCGACCTTTTTTCCACCCAACTGAAGGCTATTCTGAGCGCCTCAACATCAGGTAAAGCCAAAATTATGCTGCCGATGATTTCTCGGGTGGAAGAACTTATCTGGTGTCGTGAGGTACTGGAATCGGTTAAACAGGAGATGCGCCACGAGGGTCTGGCATTTGATGAACAGACAGCGCTCGGAATCATGCTGGAAGTACCTTCGGTACTCTTTTCTATGGCAGAGATGGCAGAACATGCGGATTTCTTCAGCGTGGGCAGTAATGACCTGACGCAATACTTTTTCGCCGCAGACCGAGGTAATGCACAGGTAAAAACGCTTTATGACAGTTGCACGCCACCGTTTTTACGCGCCCTGCAATTCGCAGTGAAAGAGGCTCATCGCGCCGGTAAGCCTGTCGGGTTGTGCGGTGAACTCGCTGCTGACGAAACCATTCTCCCACTGCTTATCGGCATTGGCTTTGATGAATTGAGTATGAACTACACCGCGATTCCGGGGATTAAGCACGCCCTGGGCCAACTCAGTGCCGGAGATTGCCGGTCGCTGACGCAGAATCTTTTGCAAAATCACAACGCACAACAGTTCAAAGCCGCATTACAAAACTCGAGCGTTAGTGCGGCGCAAAAGCCGCTACTGTCGCCGGAGATGGTTTTATGGGGAATTGACGCCGCTGATAAAAACGAGGCTATCAAAATGATGGTTGATAACCTGTGGCTTCAGCAGCGCACCAATACACGTGACAGGCTCTGCAGTGATATCTGGGCTCGCGAAGTGCCTTTTCCTACCGTCGTTGGCTCGGGCTTTGCTATCCCCCATGCCCAAACGGACGCTGTCAGGGATTCCTCCGTCAGTATTGCCACGCTCAGGCAACCTATCGCCTGGGGCGGCGTCATGGTGGATACCCTGTTCATGCTGACGATTAGCAAATCCGCGCAGGATAACGAGCATATGAAGTACTTCTCCAGCCTGGCGCGCATGCTCATGAATGATGAATTTGTCAGCCAGATTAAAGCGGCAAAAAGCCCGGAAGCGCTTTACACGCTGATATCCAGAACTCTGGTCTTCTGAGCAGCAAACGTTACGAGGCTGACATGTTAAAACTATTAAAAAATACTAAACGACATTTTATGACCGGCGTCTCCTACATGATCCCGTTTGTCGTCGCTGGTGGTGTTCTGTTGGCGCTCGCGGTGATGTTTAACGGGGAAGCCGCCGTACCGGACCATGGTTTCCTGAAGGCCATGTCGCAAATTGGTATGGCTGGCTTAACCCTGTTTATCCCCATCCTGTCAGGATTTATCGCGTATTCGATGGTCGATAAACCGGGCATCGCGCCGGGTGCCATCGGCGGCCTGATGGCTTATCAGATGGGCGCCGGATTTTTAGGCGGCATGCTCTCCGGGATTATTGCCGGGCTGGTCGTCTATGTTCTGTTGAACCTGATCGCCCGGCTTAAAATCCCCCACTTCCTGCGCATGGTATTACCGATATTTATTATTCCGCTGATCGGGACCTTCCTCACCGGCATGGCGGTGTATTACATCATTGGCGACCCGATTGCCGGGCTGATGAAGTGGCTTAGCGTCTGGCTTGGCAATATGCAGGGCGCGTCGTTTATTATCCTCGGTACCATCCTGGGCTGCATGATCGCCGTTGACATGGGCGGCCCAATGAATAAAACCGCTTTTTTCTTTGCTGTTGCACTGATCTCAACGAACCCGCAGCTGATGGCGGCAGTCGCTGCCGCCGACTGTACTCCGCCTCTGGGGCTGGCGCTGGCAACCTTTCTGTTTAAAGACATCTTTAATGATGTGGAGCGAGAAGCCGGTAAGCCAGCGATAATTATGGGCTTTATGGGGATAACAGAAGGGGCAATTCCGTTTGCGGCGGCGGATCCGGTACGGGTGATCCCGGCAATTATGCTTGGCAGTGCGGTTGCGGCGATCCTCTCACTATGGTTTGGCGCAACCAACGCCGCCCCGTGGGGCGGACTTATCGTATTACCGGTAGTCAGCAACCATTTTGGCTACATCGTTTCGGTGGTCGCCGGGAGCATCACCACCGCCTTTGCGGTGAAAGTCCTGAAGACAGTTATCAAACCTCGGGCATAATATGGCTACATTTATTCAATCTATTCTCAGTGAATTCAGCGCTCAGGGCTCGATAGACAAAGGCGTCATGGTAGCTAACGGCAATACGCAGGCTCCGGCGATGGCCTACCATCTGCACGTTCCGCGCATTGAGTTGACGGTAAAGGGCACACTTCGCATGCTGCTGCCGAAAGGCGTGGACCGCATCGTGAAATATGAACGTCCGGTCGGCACCATCACCTATATCCCCGCCAATAGCTGGAACTCGCCGCTGTGGGAAAGCCCGGTTATTTGCATGTCGATAGTCTTCTGGAAGCAGGACGTCGGTTTCAGCATCAGCAACTGGGATGGCACGCAGTTTAAAGAGGTAGAGAAGTACAATCTGCAAAACTCAAGCAGTACGGTTCGCGATCGGCTTCTCGACCTGGCTGAATCGCTGGCGTGGTCGCAAGATACCACCAGCGAGACCTTTGCCCACGTGGTCTATGCGCTGCTTAACGACCTGCTATATCAAATTACCGATGGTCTGAATAACCAGCGGGCTCCCTTCTCACTGCTGGACGAAATTAAGAGCCATATCGATAGTCACTACCACACGGACATTAGCCGGGAAAGCGTCGCCGAAACGTTTAATATTTCCCCAGGCTATCTGTCGCGTCTGTTTTCGAAGGAGTCAGACGTGAAATTTAACGAATATCTCAAGTTAGCCCGCATTTCACGTTCAAAAACGCTGCTGACCAATACCAATCTGAAAATAAACGAAGTTTCAGAAAAGTGCGGTTTCACAGATACTAACTATTTCTGCAAGGTGTTTCGCGATATCAACGACTGTACGCCGCTTGAATACCGCCGCAAAAATAAAGGAGCAAGATCATGACCACTCGTGCAACAAGAGATGAGATTCAGCCTTTCTCCAGCGAACGTCATCTGCATATTGTGGCGGTGACCGCGTGCGCGACCGGCGTGGCGCATACGTACATGGCCGCAGAGCAGCTGGAAAAACTGGCGAAGCAGTATCACTTTGCGATCAAAATTGAGACTCAGGGCGTACTGGGGCTTAAGAATCCAATTACCGATAAAGATATTTTCGAGTCTGAGCTCACCATCATCGCATCCGATATTACTATCGATAATCCTTCACGCTTTGAGGGTTGCCGTATTCTGAATGTTTGTATTAATTCGCTGTTACTCAAACCAACTGAGGTTATCGCCGCCATTCGTAAGTCTTTAAATCTGCCGCGAGGCAACGTTATTGACCTGTAGGTGGTTTTCCCTGGCTCTAACAGTCCAGTCTCAAAACCGCACAGACACGCCGAACTTCCTCTCCCATTATTGGGAGAGGGTTTAACCCACAAGATTTTTAGCCAGGAAGCGCATAAAGCTCGGCTATCCGCCCCCCGCCGTGCTGTTCCAGAAACGTCAGCACTCGTCGCACAGAGGTATTCAGCACTCTTGATGCTGGAAAATCAGCCTCCACCAGCAGATGCTGACAGGCGCTAAAGTCCCCCAGAGAAAACGCGCTGTGTGAATCGCTACCCAATGAGAGAAGTCCGCCGCTGTCGCGCACGGCTGCTACAATTTTGCGACAGTTCCCCTCACTGCCCTTACGTGAATGGACGAAAGAGGCGTTATTGACCTCCAACGCCACATGACACTCCTTAGCCACGGCCACCACCGCCGGGATATCAATCGGATACTCCGGGTTACCGGGGTGGCTGATAATATGCACCTTACCGCTCGCTATTACTGCAATCAGCGCATCGGTATTGGTGGTAATGTCCGCTGGCGCAAACACCTGCTTATGGAATCCAGCAATCACTAAATCCAGCGACGCACGCATTTTGTCGCTACAGTCGGTCTCACCACCAGGTTTGATATTGGCCTCAATACCGCGCAGGATCCCCACACCATCGACAACGCGCGGCAGCACACGCAAATTATTAAAGTGAAACGGATGCGGCGCATCAACCATTTCCGGGCCATGGTCGGTAATGGCGATCAGGCGAATATGTTTACGCACCGCGGCGGCGATATAGTCATGAACCGTGCTATAGGCGTGGGTGCTGGCCAGGGTATGCATATGAAGGTCAACGGGATACATGTTATCTCTCCCTTTAATGAAAAGCGGCCCCTTAGCATGTAAGGGGCCGTTAAAGGTTAAGCCAGAAGCGCTTTTGCCTGCTGCAACACCACCTCAACGGTAATGCCAAACTCCTGATAAAGCTGTTCCGCCGGGGCGGACTCGCCGTAGGTCTGCATACCGATAATCGCGCCATTCAGCCCGACATATTTAAACCAGTAATCCGCGATCCCCGCTTCCACGGCAATACGCGCAGAAACCGCCTGCGGCAACACCGCTTCACGATACGCCGCATCCTGCTTGTCGAAGACATCGGTGGACGGCATGGAGACCACCCGTGCCTTCACACCTTCAGCCGTCAGTTGCTGCCATGCGGCTACCGCCAGCTCCACCTCCGAGCCGGTCGAGATAAGGATCAGCTGCGGTTGCCCCTCGCAATTCTTCAGAACATAGCCGCCGCGCGCGATATCCTGCACCTGCTGCCAGGTCCGTTCCTGCTGGGTCAGGTTTTGCCGGGAAAAAATGAGCGCAGTCGGACCGTCCTGTCGCTCAACACCATATTTCCACGCCACCGCCGATTCAACCTGATCGCAGGGACGCCAGGTGCTGAGGTTCGGCGTCATGCGTAGTGAGGCAATCTGCTCGACCGGCTGATGGGTCGGGCCATCTTCGCCCAGGCCAATGGAGTCATGGGTATAAACCATCACCTGACGCTGCTTCATCAGCGCCGCCATGCGCACCGCGTTGCGTGCGTATTCGACAAACATCAGGAACGTCGAGGTGTACGGCAGGAAGCCACCGTGCAGCGCAATACCGTTGGCGATAGCGGTCATACCGAACTCACGCACGCCGTAGTGAATGTAGTTCCCGGCGCTGTCTTCGTTAATCGCTTTAGAGCCGGACCACAAGGTCAGGTTCGATGGAGCCAGATCCGCAGATCCGCCGAGGAATTCCGGCAACAGCGGACCAAAGGCTTCAATCGCATTCTGCGACGCTTTACGGCTGGCGATTTTCGCCGGTTTGGCCTGCAATTTTTCAATAAACGCCTGCGCCTTGCTGGCAAAATCTGCAGGCAGTTGCCCATTCACCCGACGGGTAAATTCATCTGCCAGCTCGGGGAACGCTTTCGCGTATGTGGCAAACTGCTGGTTCCACGCAGCCTCCTTAGCCTGCCCTGATTTGCGGGCGTCCCACTGCGAAGCTATCTCAGTGGGGATAACAAACGGTGGATACGGCCAATCCAGCGCTTCACGCGTTGCCGCCACTTCAGCCTCGCCCAGCGGCGCGCCGTGGACATCATGAGTACCCGCTTTATGCGGAGAGCCAAAACCAATCACCGTTTTGCAGATAATTAACGTCGGCATGGTGGTAATCGACTTTGCAACATCAATCGCGGCACGGATGGATTCAGGATCATGCCCATCGACTCCGCGTACCACATGCCAGCCGTAAGCCTCAAAGCGTTTGGCGGTGTCGTCGGTGAACCATCCCTCGACGTGACCATCGATAGAGATGCCGTTATCGTCGTAGAACGCCACCAGCTTACCGAGCTTCAGCGTCCCGGCCAGGGAGCAAACTTCATGAGAAATTCCCTCCATCATGCAACCGTCGCCCATAAAGGTATATGTGAAGTGATCGACAATGTCGTGGCCCGGGCGGTTAAATTGCGCCGCGAGAGTTTTCTCGGCGATAGCCATGCCGACCGCATTGGCTATCCCCTGCCCCAGCGGCCCGGTGGTGGTTTCGATGCCCGCGGTGTAACCCACTTCCGGGTGCCCCGGCGTTTTCGAATGCAGCTGACGGAAGTTTTTCAGCTCATCAATCGGCAAATCGTAGCCGGTAAGGTGCAGCAGGCTGTAGAGCAGCATTGAGCCGTGACCGTTGGAGAGTACAAAACGGTCGCGGTTGGCCCACGCGGGGTTATTCGGGTTATGGTTGAGAAAATCCCGCCACAGGACTTCGGCAATATCCGCCATTCCCATCGGTGCGCCCGGATGACCGGAATTTGCCCGCTGAACGGCATCGACACTCAGCATACGGATGGCATTGGCCAGGGTTTTTCGTGATGACATTTAAAACTCCCTCTGAATCTTAAGTAAAAAATCTGCCTCGCCCTTGCGCGTTACGCGCAGGTCGAGGTAGTTATCAATGGTTTTCCAGGTATCGATATCGTGAACTACAGACTGGCGGGTCAGGACTTCAACCACCACGCACCCTGCCTGGGTGGCAGAAAGCAGACCGGCAGTGGAGTCTTCAAAAGCGAGGCAATTAGCGGGAGAAAGACCGAGTCGGGCTGCACCCGTCAGGAACGGCTCCGGATGCGGCTTGCCATGATGAATATCTTCGCTGGTCACCAGCACCGGCGGAACGGGGAAACCGGCTTGTCGGATCCGTGCTGAGGCAACCTTCAGCGACCCGGAAGTCACAATGGCCCAAGGGACCTGCAACTGCTCAAGCTGGCGGAGAAAATCAACAGCCCCGTTAACCGCAGTGATGCCGTCAGTATTGCTCGCTTCAAACTCTTCCAGCGCGAGAAATTCGTCGATGATGATCTGTTCGCTGGCATCGGGCATAAAGTGGCGCAGCGTACTCAAAGCGGGTTTACCGTGGAGATAATGGCATACCGCCCTCGGATCCAGCTCTTTTGTAGTGGCCCATAAACGCCAGGAGGCCTCAACGAAATCCAGCGAGTTCACCAGCGTCCCGTCTAAATCCAGTAATATTCCACGAAAATGCATCGTAATTACCACAACGAAATAAATAGAGTGTGTATTATTTTGTACTCCATTACCCATGACCATTGAATAGAAAGAAAGTCACTTTAATAGCAATTACGTGACCACTGCTCACCCGTTAATAATAGTACGGCTGCCATCACAATTACTTAAATCATCTCGCAATACACACATCACAGTAATTCTATATAATTTCATGACCTCGATCACAAAATAATAATCAGGCTTTTTTATTCAAGCAAAGGTCACTTTTTTTCTATTCAAAGCTAGCTGAGAACGATGAAGGATATAAAACATGAAAGGCAGGCACTCAAACCTGCAGAAAAAATTAATTAGCCAGGGCTAAAAGATTATCGGGAGCAATGATGTCACAGATAATTACGTATCAATGTGAGCTGAAGGATGGTATTCACGCCAGACCGGCGGGACATATCGAACGATTGTGTAATACCTTTCAATCTGAGGTGTGCTGGAATAATATTCGCAGCGGCATTCAGGGTAATGGTAAAAGCGCTCTCTCGATTGTCGCCACCGATACCTTACTCAACGACGCCTGTGAAATTACCATCAGCGGTAAAGATGCTGCAAACGCGGCTCAGCAGCTGAGTGCGCTGCTTAAAAAACTGCCCTCCTTCGAGGTTAGCCATGCAGATGAAGCCGCAGTGCCTGCGGGTTATCTCCCGCGTTCGCTGCGGGAGACTCAGCTCAGTTTTATTCAGGGTTCACGCATCAGCGGCGGTGTTGCCATTGCCAAACCCGTTCGTATTCAGAGTCTGTCTCTGGACGAAATGCTGGCGCGTAACCCGGGCGGTGAGTATTCCACGGAGCATCAGCAGCGTATTTTTCTGGCGGGTTTAGAGGCGCTTAAGCAAGAGAAGCAGGCTGCGCTGGAAATTAAAAAAGGCGTTGAACACGATATTTTACAGGCGCATTTTTCCATTATCACCGATGCGACCTTTCAAAGCCATATCTCCTCGGCGATTTCCGGTGGTGACAATACCTGGGATGCGGTGATTAAAGCTGCAATGGAATTCTGTGAAATTCTTACTCGCTCATCAAGCAAATACATTAAAGAGCGGACCCTGGATGTTCTCGATATTACCGGACAATTACTTTCTGCGATCTATGGCCCGGGTATATTACCGCAGAACAGTCTTGAATTAACGCAACCATCGATTATTCTGGCCAACAGTCTGACACCAAGCCAGTTTCTCGGGATCAATAAAGAGTTTCTTGCCGGGATGGTATTATCCGCCACGGGTAAAACGTCGCACACCGCTATCCTTGCACGTTCGCTCGGTATCCCGACTCTGACAGATATTGATTTTTCGACCCTACAGCTGAATGCAGACATGGACATTATTATCGATGGCAATCCGGGTATTTTAATTATCGCACCGGATGAGAAAGTTCTGCGCTATTACCAGAATGAAATTGCCGTTCAGCAGAGTATGCAGCAGCAAATGCTGGCTAACGTCTATCAGGCAGCAACCACCAGCGATCATCATAGCGTTGAGATAGCCGCCAATATTGCCAGCCTGGCGGAAGCCGAGGCAGCCTTCAGTAACGGCGCTGAAGGCATCGGACTATTTCGTACCGAAATGTCATTCATGGACCGCGAATCCGCACCGGACTACCACGAACTGGCTGAGCTCTACAGCCAGGTGATACAGGTTGCACAAGGGAAGCCGGTTATCTTCCGCACCTTCGACATTGGCGGTGATAAGCCTGTCGACTATATGAGCATCGGCGAAGAAGAAAACCCGTTTCTCGGCTTCCGGGCGGTGCGAACTTATCCGCGTTATCGCGACCTTTTCGCCATGCAGCTCAAGGCTATCCTCAGCGCCTCGGCTTTTGGCGATGCCAAAATCATGATCCCGATGATCGCCAACGTTGATGAAGTTATCTGGTGCCGTGAAGTCCTCGAAGAGGTCAAAAGTACGATGCGTGATGAAGGGCTGGCATTCAACGACAGCATCTCGCTCGGCGTGATGCTGGAGATCCCCTCCGTTATCTTCGCGATTAGTGAAATAGCGGAATACGCAGATTTCTTCAGCGTGGGCAGCAACGACCTGACGCAGTACTTTTTTGCCGCCGACCGTGGAAATACGCAGGTTGAGGCGGTATACGATAACTATGCTCCGGCATTCCTGCGCGCCATGCAGTATGCCGCCGCCGAAGTCCACCGCGCGGGCAAGTGGATAGGTATCTGCGGAGAGCTGGGTGCCAGCAAAGATTTTCTGCCGCTGTTCGTTGGCATGGGCTTTGACGAACTCAGCATGAGTGGCACCTCTATTCCGGGTGTAAAACATGCGCTGCGGGAGCTGAGTTTTGCCAAATGCCAGGGGCTGGTACAGGATATTGTGGCGTTAAAACGTTCCGCTGATGTCAAAGTCGCGCTGAGTTCACCGGACGTAAAAGCGGTCAGCAAAAAGCCGATCCTCGCTCCAGAGTTTATTCTCTGCGGACTACAGGCCAGCGATAAAAACGAAGTTATCAAAAAGATGACCGACAATCTGTGGCTGCACCATCGCACCGATAATCGGGATCAATTAACCGATGATATCTGGGCCCGCGAAGACTCATTCTCCACCGCCGTGGGCTATGGCTTCGCCATTCCGCACACCAAGTCAGACCATATTCACTACTCCACCATCAGTATGGCAACCCTTGCGTCGCCCATTATGTGGGGCGATCAGGAAGTCGAAACCGTATTCATGCTGACGGTGAGTAAATCCGCCGACCCTAATGAGCATATGAAATATTTCTCCACGCTTGCCCGAAAGCTAATGAAAGAGGATTTCCGCAATGAAATAAAACAGGCCGAAAACGTCAACGTACTCTACAACCTGATGGCCAATACTTTGGCCGTATGAAATCAGGATTTATTAAGCAATGTTTAAAACCACAGCCAAATAAAAAATCAGGAGTCACTCATGAAGATTGTCGGAGTCGCAGCATGCATTACCGGTGTCGCCCACACCTATATGGCACAGGAAGCTATCGAGCAGGAGTGCAAAAAAAGAGGTTATGACGTCAAGGTCGAAACTCAGGGCGGCATGGGAATTGAAAATGAATTAAGCGAAGATGAGATTGCCGAAGCGGACGTGGTTATTCTGGCGATTGCTATTGGTATAGAAGGCGTCGAGCGTTTTGAAGAAAAAGAAGACGCCGGACTGGTTATTTCGCTGAACCCGGCAGAAGTGGTTCGCGATCCAGCAGCGATTATTGACCGGGCTGAAAAACTGGTGCAATAAAACAACCCACCGGTCCTTATTTACTTTCGACATTCGGTACCGGTGAATAATAACGTTAATTAAATTTCTGCGAACTCTTTATTTAAATTACGACGCAAACGCGTCCGGGGATGATTGTGCCTGAATATCGCAGTCATCATAAAAATAAAGGGTCCTGGAGGATGAAAATGTCGGAAAAAATGAAAGTCATCAAGGATGATTTAGTTAAAGCATTCAGTACCGGGGTGTCATATATGATGCCGGTGGTGGTGGTCGGCGGTATCTGCCTGGCACTCTCCTTGATTGGGGGTGAGCCGGTCGCGGGTAAAGGCATGGTGGTGACCAACCCATTCTTATTAAACCTCGGCGCTATCGGCAGCGCGGGCCTCGGAATGATGATCCCGGTGCTGGCGGCTTATATCTCCTACTCTATCGCCGGTAAACCGGGGCTGACTCCGGGTTTAATCACCGGTTTTATGGCCAGCACGCCGCTGGGCGCAGATCACGTGGTAACCGGTTTTCTGGGGGCGATGCTGCTCGGTATTCTCAGCGGCTACGTGGCTAAATGGGTAAAAGGCTGGAAAGTCGGTAAGGTGCTGATGCCGGTTATGCCGATCATGATTATTCCTATCGTCTCAAGCGTCATCGTCGGCATGCTCTATCTGTATGTACTGATTGGACCCATCGGTTTTGCCATGAAATGGCTGGTTTCCATGCTCTCCCATATGCAGGGAAGCAGTGGACTGGTACTTGGTCTGATTGTCGGTGCCATGGCAGCCTTTGATATGGGTGGCCCGGTAAATAAAACCGCAACGGCATTTACTCTCGCATTAATGGCTGAAGGTATTTATGGTCCTAACGGCGCTTACCGTGTTGCCTGCGCTATTCCGCCACTGGGCATTGCTCTCTCTACTTTTATTTCACCACGTAAATGGGCTGAAGATGAAAGACGAATGGGAACCTCTGCTGCCTTTATGGGGTTAATTGGCATTACCGAGGGCGCCATTCCTTTCGCCGTTAAAAACCTGAAGACCGTTCTGCCATCAATAATTATCGGCAGCGCTGTCGGTGCTGGCCTGGCAATGGTTCACGGCGTTGAATCTATGGTTCCCCACGGCGGGTTAATTGCTATCGCAGGCGTCAATAAAGCACCTGTATGGTATGCCATCGATATGGTTATCGGCGTTATTGTCACCGCAATCTGCCTATATATTCTGCGCCCCAACATAAGCGAGCCGGTAAAAAAAGAGTCGGCTAAAAAAACAATCACTTCTGATATGAATAAAGTCTGAGGAGTCATCATGAAAAACACAATGAAACAGTACGTCGATTATATTGTTAACGGTGGAAAATCAACAATGCTGGGAATTGGCCCCATGTCTCCGGCATTAATTCAGGCCTGTTTTGAGCTGGGTAAAGAAAAAGACCTGCCGCTGATGTTTATTGCCAGCCGCAACCAGGTTGATGCAGATGAGTTTGGCGCGGGTTACGTTAACAACTGGGATCAATTTCGCTTTGCCGCCGACCTGAAAGCGATGGCGGAAAAAGTCGGCTTCGACGGTGATTACTTCCTCTGTCGTGACCATGGTGGCCCATGGCAGCGTGATAAAGAACGTAAAGACCATATTCCGGAAGCCGAAGCGATGGCGCTAGCGCGCCGCTCTTATCAGGTAGATATGGACGCCGGTTTCGACCTGTTGCATATCGACCCGACAAAAGACCCGTATGTCGTCGGTAAAGTCATTGATATCGAACTGGTGCTGAGTCGTACCGTTGAGCTGATCCGCTTCTGCGAAGAGTACCGTAAGGCAAATAACCTGAAGGAGTTCTTCTATGAAGTCGGAACTGAAGAGACCAATGGCGGCCTGACCGACGTCAGCGCCTATGAAGGGTTTATTATTGAGCTGAATAAGCGTCTTGCTGCCGAATCGCTACCGCAGCCGCTGTTTATCGTTGGTCAGACCGGTACCCTGACCCGCCTGACCAAAAACGTTGGCCATTTTAACGATAAGCAGTCCGCAGAGCTTTCGGCTATCAGCACCCGTCACGGCGTCGGTCTGAAAGAGCATAATGGTGACTATCTTCCGGATGAGATCCTGTTGAAACATCCAGGTCTGGGCATCACGGCAATGAACGTCGCCCCAGCCTACGGCACCATTGAAACCCGCGCTTATCTGAAGCTGGCGGAAGTCGAGAAAGATCTGGCAGCGAAAGGCTTTATCAAGTCAGCATCTGATTTAAAAACCGTCCTGACCCGCGAGTGCGTGCTGAGCCACAAATGGGAAAAATGGATGACCGATGAGCACAAAAATAAGTCCGAGGAACAGATCTTTAACGAGCCGGAATTGTTGAAAGAGATTCTCGAACTCAGCGGCCACTACAACTACGAAAAACCAGCGGTAGTCAAAGAGATGCAGACCATGTTTGCTAATCTGAAGTCGTTTGGTGTCGAACCCGAGCGTTATGTGGTTAATAAAATTAAAGATATGATCCAGAACGAAGCAGAGTGCTTCAATATGCCAGGCCTGACCACCCGCGTCGCGCAGGCAAAATAACCACCTATCCAGCTTAGCAATAAGGAGCGGGCTCTGGCCCCTCCTTGCTATTTGCTGCCCAATTATGAAATACAGGTTTATGCCATGAATCAGCTTGAACAACTAAAGCAGCGAACCACAATTGTTGCCGACAGCGGGGATATTGACAGCATTATGGCTTACCAGCCTGAAGATGCGACCACCAACCCTTCGCTTATTTATAAAGCGGCGCAGCTTCCGCAATACCAGAAACTGGTGAAAGATGCCGTCGCGGCGGTGAAGTCCCGCCAGAATGGAAAGCCGGTACAGCCTGCGGATATTGCCGATTACCTGGCGGTGAGTATCGGGGTGCTGATCCTGAAAAACGTTCCGGGTCGTATTTCAACTGAAGTGGATGCTCGCCTCTCGTTTGATACCCAGGCCAGTATTGCTAAAGCGCGGGAAATTATTGCACTGTATGAAGAGAAAGGTATTGGTAAAGATCGGGTTTTGATTAAGCTTGCTGCCACCTGGCAAGGGATCCGTGCCGCAGAAACGCTGGAAAAAGAGGGTATCCAGTGTAACCTCACGCTACTGTTCTCCTTTGCCCAGGCCAGAGCCTGTGCCGATGCCAATGTTTTCCTGATTTCCCCGTTTGTGGGCCGTATCTACGACTGGTACAAGAAAAACAACCCTGATACCACCTTCACCGTCGAGAACGATCCGGGTGTCGAATCAGTGCAGAAGATCTATCGCTTTTATAAAATGCACGGCTACCGCACCGTGGTGATGGGGGCCAGTTTCCGTACGCCGGAACAGGTGCTGGCGCTTAACGGATGCGATCGTCTGACCGTTTCCCCGGCGTTGCTGGCGCAGTTGCAGCAAACTCAGGGGGCGGTACCAATGCCGCTGACGTATGAAGGTGAAATCCAGGCGAAGCCCACAGCGATGACCGAGGCTGAGTTCTACTGGGCTCATAATCAGGATGCGATGGCAGTGGAAAAGCTCGCCGAAGGTATTCGCCTGTTTGCCGTGGACCAGAACAGTCTTGAGGCACTGCTGAGTCAATATCTGTAAGCTCCCCTTGCAAATATCCTATGCAGGTAGTTGATTCTTAGACGGGTCCGCAGTAAATATCGGACCCATTATTCCACGTAGCGAAGTGCATCGATCATCAGCGCAAAAGCGGGCGGATGCTGCTTACGGCTCGGGTAGTAAAGATAGTATCCGGGGAAAGATGGGCACCAGTCCTGCAGAACCTGAATAAGCTCTCCTGACTTTATATAATCCTGCACCCTGTCTTCAGGTATACAGGCGATGCCAAAACCGGATAACGCCGCATCAATTCGTTCCGCCTGCAGATTAAACGTAACCTGCCCTTCCACTCTAACCCGTAACGGCTTCCCATCCTTCTCAAACTCCCAGTGGTAAAGCCCACCGGCTGTCGGCAGGCGCATATTGATACACCGATGATTTTGCAGCTCGTGCGGCGTTTCAGGTGCAGGATTTGCAGCGAAATAAGACGGCGCTCCTACCACAGCCATTCTCATGTCCGGCCCAATTCTTACCGCAATCATGTCCTTATCCACGCTTTCGCCCAGGCGGATCCCGGCGTCAAAACGCCCCTCAACAATATCGACAAAGCCGTTATCCACCACCAGTTCGAGATTAATTTCCGGATATTCCCTGAGGAAGGGTTTTAGCTTCGGCCATACCAGACTTCGCACGGCATGCTCCCCGGCAGATAAACGGATATTGCCAGAGGCGGTGCCGTTCAGTTGAACCAGCGATTCTAGCTCCTGCTCGAGATCGGCAATACGCGGTTCAAGGCAGGCAATAATTCTCTCACCGGCTTCTGTAGGGGCAACGCTTCGGGTCGTACGGGTCAGAAGGCGTATATTCAGCCTTTCCTCCAGGGCCTTCATCGCGTGGCTGAGTGCAGACTGAGAAACGCCCAGTTTACCCGCCGCTTTGGTGAAACTTCGCTCCCTTGCTACTACAAGAAAGATTTGCAGTTCGTTGAAATTTTCTTTGAGCATCGGCGATTTCCTTAAAAACCAACGCTATCGGCCAGTTTCCAAGGGTTCTCTTTGGGTTTAGCAGTTTCAACCTGACGAGCAGTCAGCTTCATTGGGGTACCTCTCAGCAGGGGGTACAATTATACCCCCATCCATACCCCCACATTGAGCTTGACCCTGGGGGAGTACAATTGAGTTCAATAGACTAATAGAATGCTATAACTGCTGATTTATCAAGGGAAAATTGAGTTGAGTGGACTTCAGGAGACTTGAGTCTGGAGCGGGCGAAGGGAATCGAACCCTCGTATAGAGCTTGGGAAGCTCTCGTTCTACCATTGAACTACGCCCGCGAGGAGGTGCGAGGGTCATTATAGACCTTACGCACCCGCTGACAAGCCCATAACAGGCTAACTGTCGATAAAATAACCTTTTAGCACTTAGGCTTACTGCCCTGCGGCGGCAAATAGCGCAGCGGGTCGATCGCCGTCGCCCGGTAGCGAATCTGGAAGTGCAGGCGCACGGAATCCGCATCCGAGCTGCCCATGGTGGCAATCTGCTGGCCGATCTTCACACTCTGGCCGTTATTCACCATCAGCTTGTCGTTGTGTGCATAGGCGCTGATATAGTCCTCATTATGTTTAATCATAATCAGGTTGCCGTAGCCGCGCAGCTGGTTACCCACGTACACCACTTTGCCCGCCCCTGCCGCATACACCGGCTGGCCGCGCTTACCGGCAATATCGATACCTTTATTGCCGCCATCGCTGGTGGAGTACGGCAGTATAACTTTGCCGCTGGTCGGCCAGCGCCAGCAGCGTTGCCCGACCGGCGGCCAGGAGGATTGCGGCACCGCCGAAGATGGCGTCACGGCAGCGGTGCGCTTCGCGGAGGATTTCTTGCCGGATGCCCCCGCCTTCGCCGTGGCCCCTGAACCACTGTTCAGCTTCAGCTTTTGCCCAACCTCGATGGTATAGGGAGGTGAAATATTGTTGAGACGGGCGAGATCCCTGACGCTGGTGCCAGTGGAACGTGAAATAGCGTACAGCGTGTCGCCGCGCTTCACGGTGTAGGTGGACCCGGAATCGGATGAGCTGGAACACCCCGCGACGATCAGGCTGCTCAGCAACATTATTGCAATAACAAAGCGTTTTCTCATCAGGCGTCCTGCGCTTAACACGTACATTCACCTCTCAACCAGAGGCGATTATCATACCAGTCCCTAAGGCAATCCCCAATCGCTACCCTTCATACAGAAGTATTAAACGGATAGCCATGCGTAATAATATCCATCAACGCGGGCAGATAAGGCATAGACGGCAATTTTACCAGCGCCGGGTAGAATATTTGCGGCGAGGGGAAAACATCGACCACGTAGCACTGGTTAAGCTTATCAGCATCCACTTCAGAAGAAGGTAGCAGCGTCGCAGCCTGCAGTCCGGACTCCAGCCAGTCGAGAATTACGCCCGGCTGCGTAATGTGCATAATCACCTTCGCGTTGACCCCGGACTTACGAAACAGCTCCATTAGCATCTCGTAAGTCCCTGAATCTTTTGCTCTATGAAGTAATACCAGCGGCAGCGCCGCCAGCGATGTGTAGCTATACGGATTAGACGGCGGCTCCGGCAGGCAGCTTTTATTGATCACCGCGACCAGCTTAATCGGGTCAAAAGAGACATAATCAAAGCCTTCGCTACGGTAGGGGCGCTGGATTAAGGCTAAATCAATTGCGCCCTCGGTTAATAACGTTTCGAGATGGCTGGAGTCAGTAACGGAAATATTTATGGAAGTGTCGGGATGACGTCGATATACCTCCATCAGCAATGCTTTAAAATAATTCTGATAGAGATGAGTTAAGCCGATTCTCAATTCAGTTCTGTTTTTGTGCGCAATATCCGTCGTTTCCCGCGCCGTATCCTCTACCTGGCGTAATATTTCACACGCTTTTCGATAGAGAAAAAAACCGGCTTCCGTAGGCTCAATGCGGTTTCCCCGGCGAACAAAAAGCGATACCTGAAGCTCCTCTTCCAGCTCCTGAATTCGCTTGCTGAGCGGCGGCTGCGCCATGTTCAGCGACTTCGCCGCCTGGCTCACCGAACCTTGTTCCACCACCCGACAAAAATAGCGTAAGCGCTTTAAATCCATCATCATTATCCGCAGTGTAATTTATCACCAGTATCACACTTAGCCGGAGAAATAAAAAGCCGCAGCGTTGCTCCTCATATTAATTAATCATTATTTAACACCTTGTTAAAATAAACTTTTTTGATCTACTGACCATCCGGTAAACGGTATTTGTTTATCCGCGCCAGGGAAAATATTGTGCCGGGAGCAAAGCTTCTTTTCCGAAGGAATATCCCATGACAAATAGTGATAACAAAACACCCTCATCGGTACATGATTTACGCTCCGCGCTGGAGCTGCTGAAAACGCTTCCCGGCGAGTATGTTGAAACCAATACCGAAGTCGACCCGCACGCCGAACTCTCCGGCGTCTATCGTTACGTAGGCGCCGGCGGGACCTGCCAGCGTCCGACCCGCAAGAATGGCCCGGTCATGGTCTTCAATAAAATCAAAGGTTTTGAAAATATCAGCGTGGCGATTGGCCTGAATGGCTCCCGCCAGCGCGTCAGCCATTTTCTCCAGTGTGAACCGGCTAAACTGGGGCATCTGCTGAAGGATTCAGTAGAAAACGCAATAGCCCCGGTGATGACCCAGGGCGCAGCGGTATGCCAGCAAGTGGTCCATCTGGCAAGCGATGCCGATTTCGATCTGCGCAAGCTGCTGCCGGCACCGACGAATACCGAAGAAGACGCCGGCCCCTATATTACGATGGGCCTGTGCTACGCCTCCGATCCAGAAACACATGAGTCCGATATCACCATTCATCGCCTGTGCGTCCAGAGCCGCGACGAACTCTCCATGTGGCTAACGCCCGGCCGCCATATCGATGCTTTTCGCATGAAGGCGGAAGCGGCAGGCCAGCCGCTGCCGATTTCAATCAGCATCGGCGTCGATCCGGCCATTGAAATTGCCGCCTGTTTCGAGCCGCCGACCACCCCGCTGGGCTTCAACGAGTTAAGCATCGCCGGCGCGCTGCGCGGCAAAGCGGTGGAGATGACGCAGTGTAAAACCATTAACGAGAAAGCGATCGCCCACGCTGAGATCGTGATTGAAGGCGAACTGCTGCCCAACGCGCGCGTACGAGAAGATCAGAACACCCATACCGGCCGCGCGATGCCTGAGTTTCCGGGCTATACCGGCGAAGCTAAAGAGGCGATCCCAGTCATCAAAGTGAAAGCCGTCACTCACCGTATCAATCCCATCTGGCGCACCACCGTTGGACCAGGCGAAGAACACGTCAATATGGCCGGTATCCCGACCGAAGCCAGCATTCTGGATATGGTCGAACGCGCGATGCCTGGCAAGCTGCTGAACGTCTTTGCCCATTCGGCTGGCGGCGGCAAGCTGCTGGCGGTGCTGCAGTTCAAAAAATCCTCCCCGGCGGACGAAGGGCGCCAGCGTCAGGCTGCTCTGCTGGCGTTCTCAGCCTTCCCGGAACTGAAGCACGTCATTCTGGTTGATGAAGACGTCGATATTTTCGACAGCGACGACGTGCTTTGGGCCATGCAAACCCGCTACCAGGGCGATGTCGATACAATCACTATTCCCGGCGTTCGCTGCCATCCGCTCGATCCGTCGCAGGTACCGGAATACAGCCCGAGCATCCTGCAGCAGGGAATGTCCTGCAAAACGATATTCGACTGCACCGTGCCGTTCCATCTGAAGCACAACTTCCAGCGCTCCAGATTTAAAGAAGTGGACGTGAAGCGCTTCCTGCCGGATTTCGAATAAAAGGAGAACCTCATGACGGCACGCATCATCATTGGTATCAGCGGCGCATCCGGGTTTCAGTACGGCGTTAAGGCGCTGGAGCTACTGCGCCCGCATCCCGTTGAAGTCCACCTGGTCGTCTCTAAAGGCGCGGAAAAAACCTGCGAGCTGGAGACGGATTACCGCCTGGACGAGGTGATGGCGCTGGCCGACGTGGTGCATCCCATCGCCAATCTTGGCGCAGCTATCTCCAGCGGTTCATTTAAAACGCTGGGGATGCTGGTCGCGCCGTGTTCAATGCGTTCTTTAGGCGCCATCGCCCACTGCCTGACCGACAACCTGCTCACCCGCGCGGCAGACGTGGTGCTGAAAGAACGTCGCCGCCTGGTGCTGCTGGCCCGGGAAACGCCGCTGAACCTCGGCCACATCCGCAATATGGCCGCCGTAACCGAAATGGGCGGAATTATCTTTCCGCCGGTCCCGGCGCTTTACCAGCGTCCGCAAACGGCGGACGACATCGTTACCCATAGCGTCAATCGCGCGCTCGATCTGTTTGACCTGCAGGTCAACAACATCCCCCGCTGGGGTGAAGGCGAGCTACGTTTTAATTAACCGGAAATTATTCAATGTTAATCGGCCCATATGTAAACGGAGCCGCCGTGATTATCGGCGGACTCATCGGCGCTGCGGCGGGCGGCAAGCTCCCCGAGCGCGTCAAAACGGCGCTGCCGATGACCTTCGGCCTGTGCTCCGTTGGTCTTGGTATTACGCTGGTGCTCAAAGTGAAATATATGCCCGCCGTCGTGCTGGCAATGGTGATTGGCGCCATCCTCGGCGAACTGCTGCATCTGGAAAAGGGCATCGGTAAAGCCGCAGGTTCCACCCGCGGTTTGATCAACAAAGTGCTGCCGCCGGTCAATGGCCTCGGCCATGAAGAGTTTACCGAGAAATTTGTCGCCATCCTGGTTCTGTTTTGCGCCAGCGGCACCGGTATTTTCGGCGCGATGACCGAAGGCATGAGCGGCGATCCGTCAATTCTGTATATCAAAACGATTCTCGATCTATTTACCGCCGGGATTTTCGCGACGCTGCTGGGCTACGCGGTGATGACCATTGCTATCCCGCAGGTCATTATTCAGGTGGCGCTGGCGATGCTGGCGGTGGTTATTCTGCCGTCGATCTCGCCTGATATGATGGCGGATTTCTCCTGCGCCGGCGGGCTGCTGATGGTGGCGACCGGGTTGCGTATCTGTAACATTAAGCTCTTTCCGGTAGCCAACATGTTGCCAGGGCTTGTTTTGGTAATGCCTTTGTCCCATTTATGGGCTACCCTAGTGGCCTGAGTACATGACCCGGCGGGTTTGTGCCGGGTCATTTTCTATTTCAGGAGTTGTCATGGCCGGGGAACATGTCATTTTGCTGGACGAGCAAGATAAGCCTACAGGTATGCTGGAGAAGTATGCCGCCCACACCCTCAATACCCCTCTGCATCTCGCGTTTTCCAGCTGGCTGTTCAATGAACAAGGCCAACTGCTGGTCACGCGCCGCTCGCTGGGCAAAAAAGCCTGGCCAGGCGTATGGACGAACTCAGTCTGCGGGCATCCGCAAACCGGTGAAACCTTTGAACAGGCCGTTGAGCGCCGCTGCCGCTTTGAGCTCGGCGTCGAGATAACCCGTATCGTCCCGGTCTTTCCGGGGTTCCGTTACCGGGCCGTCGCGCCGAATGGCATTGTCGAAAACGAGGTCTGTCCGGTCTATGCGGCACGAGTAGCCAGCGCGTTACGGATAAATCCTGACGAAGTGATGGATTTTCAGTGGAGCCATATTGAGGATGTTTTAAGCGCAATTCGCGCGACGCCCTGGGCTTTTAGCCCGTGGATGGTCATGCAGGCTGCGGATGATAATGCGCGTAATGCCTTAATAAGCTTTAGCCGCCAGGCATAAAAAACCCCAGCAGCGCTGGGGTTTCGTTTATTACAGTCTACCCGCCATACTTCAGGTTGCATGTGCGTTGGCTTTCATGCAACTCGAATGATTCAGGGTTCAGAACTTATTTTACCGGACGCATCGCCGGGAACAGGATCACGTCGCGGATAGTGTGGCTGTTGGTAAACAGCATCACCATACGGTCGATACCGATACCGAGGCCCGCGGTCGGCGGCAGGCCGTGCTCCAGCGCGGTGACGTAGTCTTCGTCATAGAACATGGCTTCGTCGTCACCGGCAGCTTTCGCGTTAACCTGATCGAGGAAACGCTGCGCCTGGTCTTCCGCATCGTTCAGCTCGCTAAAGCCGTTACCGATTTCACGCCCGCCGATGAAGAATTCAAAACGATCGGTGATTTCCGGGTTCTCGTCGTTACGACGCGCCAGCGGAGAGACTTCTGCCGGATATTCGGTGATGAAGGTTGGCTGAATCAGATGCGCTTCCGCCACTTCTTCGAAGATCTCGGTCACGATGCGGCCCAGACCCCAGCTCTTCTCAACGTGAATGCCGATGCTTTCCGCAATGGCTTTTGCAGAATCGAAGTTATCCAGATCGGCCATCTCGGTTTCCGGACGGTACTTCTTGATCGCTTCGCGCATCGTCAGTTTTTCAAACGGCTTGCCGAAATCAAAGGTCTGATCGCCGTAAGGCACTTCGGTATGGCCGAGAACGTCCTGCGCCAGGGTGCGGAACAGGGATTCGGTCAGCTCGATCAGGTCTTTATAGTCCGCATAGGCCATATAGAGTTCCATCATGGTGAACTCTGGGTTATGACGAACGGAGATACCTTCGTTACGGAAGTTACGGTTGATTTCGAACACGCGCTCGAAGCCGCCAACCACCAGACGCTTCAGGTACAGTTCCGGCGCGATGCGCAGGTACATATCCAGATCCAGCGCGTTGTGATGGGTGATGAACGGACGGGCGGAAGCGCCACCGGGGATCACCTGCATCATCGGGGTTTCCACTTCCATAAAGCCGCGGCCGACCATGAACTGGCGGATGCCGGCCAGGATCTGCGAACGCACTTTAAAGGTGTTGCGCGATTCATCGTTGGAGATCAGATCCAGGTAGCGCTGACGATAGCGCGCTTCCTGATCCTGCAGGCCGTGGAATTTGTCCGGCAGCGGGCGCAGGGCTTTGGTCAGCAGGCGCAGCTCGGTGCAATGGATGGAGAGTTCACCGGTCTTGGTTTTGAACAGCTTACCGCGCGCCGCGATGATGTCCCCGAGGTCCCATTTTTTGAACTGCTCGTTGTAGACGCCTTCCGCCAGATCGTCGCGGGCGACGTACAGCTGAATGCGGCCGCCAACGTCCTGCAGCGTAACGAAGGAGGCTTTACCCATGATACGGCGGGTCATCATGCGGCCAGCAACGGCGACTTCAACGTTCAGCGCTTCCAGCTCTTCGTTTTCTTTGGCATCGAATTCAGCGTGCAGTTGGTCAGAGGTGTGGTCACGACGGAAATCATTCGGGAACGGGATACCCTGCTCACGCAGCGCAGCCAGCTTCTCACGACGGGCTTTCAGTTCATTATTAAGGTCAATTGCCGCGTCAGCGCCCTGTGCTTGTTGTTCAGACATGTTGGTTCCTCATAACCCTGCTTTCAAACTTGCTTCGATAAATTGATCCAGGCTGCCGTCCAGCACCGCCTGAGTGTTGCGGGTTTCCACCCCGGTACGCAGATCTTTAATGCGGGAGTCATCCAGCACGTAAGAACGGATCTGGCTGCCCCAGCCGATGTCGGATTTGGTATCTTCCATCGCCTGCTTCTCGGCATTTTTCTTCTGCATTTCCAGCTCATAAAGCTTCGCTTTCATCTGCTTCATGGCCTGGTCTTTGTTCTTGTGCTGTGAACGGTCGTTCTGGCACTGAGTCACTAAGCCGGTCGGAATATGGGTGATACGCACCGCGGATTCCGTACGGTTAACGTGCTGACCGCCCGCGCCGGATGCGCGATAAACGTCAATGCGCAGATCCGCCGGGTTGATTTCGATATCAATATCGTCATCCACTTCCGGATAAACGAATGCGGAGCTGAAAGAGGTATGGCGGCGGCCGCCGGAATCGAACGGGCTCTTACGTACCAGACGATGAACGCCGGTTTCGGTACGCAGCCAGCCGTAAGCGTAGTCGCCAATAATCTTGATGGTCACGGACTTAATGCCCGCCACTTCGCCTTCAGACTCTTCGATGATCTCGGTCTTGAAGCCGCGCGCTTCGGCCCAGCGCAGATACATGCGCATCAGCATGCTCGCCCAGTCCTGCGCTTCCGTACCGCCGGAACCGGCCTGGATGTCGAGGTAGCAATCGGCGCTGTCGTATTCGCCGGAGAACATGCGGCGGAACTCAAGCTGCGCCAGCTTCTCTTCCAGCACATCAAGCTCAGCAACGGCTTCGTTAAAGGTCTCTTCGTCGTCGGCTTCAACGGCCAGCTCCAGCAGACCGGAAACATCCTCCAGCCCCTGAGACATCTGATCCAGCGTATCAACGATGGCTTCCAGCGAGGAACGCTCTTTGCCCAGCGCCTGCGCACGTTCTGGTTCGTTCCAGACGTCAGGCTGCTCCAGCTCGGCGTTTACTTCTTCAAGACGCTCTTTCTTAGCATCGTAGTCAAAGATACCCCCTAAGAACGTCCGAGCGCTCCGTGAGGTCCTGAATACGGTTTTTTACCGGATTTATTTCAAACATGGTCGGTTTCTTTTAATGGATTCGTCAAAATGCGGTGATAAGAGCGGAATTCTACCGGATTCGCGCTCTCATTAATATACTGTTCTCAATTTGGCCAGAGGTGGTCAATGATCAGCTGCAGGCTGCGGTTGCCGCGGAACTCATTGATATCCAGCTTATAGGCAAGCTGAACTTCGCGAACGCCGTTATCCGGCCAAATGGAAGTATCCACATTGAACGCAATACCGTCCAGCAGCGGGCCGCCGCCGACCGGCTCAACCATCACCTTCAGGTGACGCTCGCCGACCAGACGCTGTTGTAGCAGACGAAAACGGCCATCGAACAGCGGCTCAGGGAACATCTGCCCCCATGGCCCGGCGTCGCGCAGCATTTGTGCGACCTCCATGCTCATCTCTGCCGCCGCCAGCGGGCCGTCGGAGACCACTTCGCCCTGCAGTAGCGCAGGATCGAGCCACTCGGTCACCAGTTCGCCGAAACGCTGCTGAAACTCCTCAAAACGCGCCTCTTCTAACGACAAACCCGCCGCCATGGCATGACCACCGAACTTCAGAATCAGCCCGGGATAGAGGGTATCCAGACGCTCCAGCGCATCGCGCATATGCAGCCCCTGAATCGACCGACCTGAGCCTTTGAGCGTACCGTCACCGGTGGGCGCAAAGGCGATAACCGGGCGATGGAAGCGCTCTTTAATACGCGAGGCCAGAATGCCGACGACGCCCTGATGCCACTGCGGGTGGTACATCGCCAGGCCGCCGGGCAGCGTCTCGCTGCTGCGTTCCAGCTTTTCACACAGGGTCAGCGCTTCCGCCTGCATCCCCTGTTCTATCTCTTTACGCGTCTGGTTTAACGCGTCCAGCTCATTGGCCAGCACCCGCGCTTCGCCGGTGTTGTCGCACAGCAGCAGCGCCACGCCGACGGACATGTCGTCCAGCCGCCCTGCCGCATTAAGGCGCGGGCCAAGCGCGAAGCCGAGATCGCTTGCCGCCAGCTTTTGCGGATCGCGGTTGGCGATTTCCAGCAGCGCCTTGATGCCCGGACGGCATTTACCTGCCCGAATGCGGCTCAGCCCCTGCCAGGTCAGAATACGGTTGTTGGCATCCAGCGGTACGACGTCCGCCACGGTGCCAAGCGCCACCAGATCGAGTAAATCCGCCAGATTCGGCGGCGCAATGCCGCGCTCATCAAACCAACCTTTATCACGCAGAAAAGTGCGCAGCGCCAGCATCAGATAAAAGGCCACGCCAACCCCGGCCAGCGATTTTGACGGGAACTCGCAGTCCCGCAGGTTCGGGTTAATAATCGCTTCGGCGGCAGGCAGCGTATCCCCCGGCAGATGGTGATCGGTCACCAGCACCGGAATACCCAGCGCATGGGCGCGCTCGACGCCGGCGTGGGAGGAAATGCCGTTATCCACGGTCATTATCATCTGCGCGCCGCGGGCGTGAGCCTGATCGACCACTTCCGGACTCAGGCCATAGCCATCCTCAAAACGGTTTGGCACCAGGTACGAGACGTTGCCGTAGCCCAGCCCCCGCAGGGCCAGAACGCTAAGCGCAGTGCTGGTAGCGCCGTCGGCGTCAAAATCGCCGACCACCACAATGTGCAGCTCCTGCTTAAATGCGCCGTAGAGCATCTCTACCGCTTTTTCGACGCCGGTCAGCTGCGACCATGGCAGCATACCTTTTACACCGCGTTCCAGCTCCTGCGCGCTACGCACGCCGCGGCTGGCGTACAGCCGCTGCAGCAGCGGAGGGAGATCGTCAGGTAAATCGACGCCGTCAGCCGCCTCGCGGCGGCGTAGTTGTATCTGTTGTTTCACGCGAATCAGTTACCGCTTATCTGTTTTTGATGCTCATCAAGGAGCGCTTTCAGGTCTTTAGGATCGCGATAGCCAGGCATCAGCGTACCGTCGCTCAGCACCATCGCCGGCGTGCCGTTAACGCCAAGCTGCACGCCGAGCGTGTAGTGTTTAGCGATATCAACATCGCAGCTCGCTGGCTGCACGCCTTTGCCGCTCATCGCGTTATCCAGCGCTTTGTTGCGATCTTTGGCGCACCAGATAGCCTTCATATTCTGCTCGGCTTCGCTTTGCAGCCCCTGGCGCGGGAAGGCCAGATAGCGCACGGTAATCCCCAGCGCGTTATAGTCGCTCATCTGCTCATGCAGCTTGTGGCAATAACCGCAGGTAATATCGGTGAAGACGGTGATGACATGTTTTTCCTGCGGCGCTTTGTAGACGATCATCTCTTTTTCCAGGGCGTTTAGCTTCCCCCCCAGCAGCGCATTGGTAACGTTTACCGGCTGCGCGCCGCTGACATCGTACATCGGCCCCTGGATAATGTGTTTACCATCATCGGTGACGTACAGCACGCCGCTGTCCGTCAACACGGTGCTGATGCCTTTGACCGGCGAAGGCTGCACGTCCGAGCTCTGCACGCCAAGCTTCGCCAGCAGTTGCTTGATCGCCGCGCTATCGGCATGCGCCGCACCGGATAAGGTGGTCGCCAGCAGAGTGAACATCAGTAAACCTTTTTTCATACTCAGTCCTTTTTTTCAGCACTCACGCACGCGGGTGATGCTGTTGATGGAGTTGTCGCAGACGCTCGGTCGCCACGTGGGTATAGATCTGCGTCGTGGAGAGATCGCTGTGTCCTAACAGCATCTGCACCACGCGTAAGTCGGCGCCGTGATTAAGTAAATGGGTAGCGAACGCATGGCGCAGCACGTGCGGAGAGAGCTTTTCGCTATCAATTCCCGCCAGTACGGCATAGTGCTTAATTCGATGCCAGAACGTCTGGCGCGTCATCTGCTGCGCGCGCTGGCTGGGAAAAAGCACATCGGAAGCCACGCCGTTCAGCAGCCAGGGACGCCCGTACTCCAGGTAATTCTCAACCCACAGTACCGCCTCTTCGCCTAACGGCACCAGACGTTCTTTATTTCCTTTACCGATCACGCGCAGCACGCCCTGACGCAGGCTGATATCGCTCATGGTCAGGCCCACCAGTTCAGAAACGCGCAGACCGGTGGCGTACAGCACTTCCAGCATCGCTTTATCACGCAGTTCCAGCGGTTGTTCAACCAAAGGGGCCTGAAGCAGGCGTTCAACCTGCGCCTCGCTCAGATCCTTCGGCAGCCGCTGCGGCAGCTTTGGCGATGCGAGCAGCGCGCTGGGGTCATCGGGGCGAATTTTTTCCCGGTACAGATGCTGGAAGAAGCGACGCACGGCGCTTAGCAGGCGCGCGGTGCTGGTGGCTTTATAACCGCCGGTTTGCCGCTCCGCCAGCAGCGACTGGAGATCTTCGCCGCTGACGCTAGCAAGCGACAGGCCACGATGATGCAGCCATTCCACGACCATCGTCAGATCCCGGCGGTAGGCGCTCAGCGTGTTTTCCGCCAGATTCCGCTCCAGCCACAAGGCATCAAGAAACTGCTCGATTTGTGCGAGATCCTGTTCCACTCCGGCCTCTTTGTATATTAAAACGGCGCCATTATACCCTAAATAATTCGAGTTGCAGGCGGGCGCGGCCTTTCTGGTACACTAAGCGCAAAGTCACAGCAAGAATTGAGACGTTTCCGCGATGAACATAGGTCTTTTTTACGGCTCCAGCACCTGCTACACAGAAATGGCGGCGGAAAAAATCCGCGATATCATCGGCCCTGAACTGGTGACGCTGCATAACCTGAAAGATGATTCCCCTGCCCTGATGACGCAATATGATGTGCTGATCCTCGGCATTCCAACCTGGGATTTTGGCGAGATCCAGGAGGACTGGGAGGCGGTCTGGCAGCAGCTTGATACGCTGGATCTGCAGGGTAAAATCGTCGCGCTCTATGGCATGGGCGACCAGCTAGGCTACGGCGAATGGTTCCTTGACGCGCTCGGCATGCTGCACGATAAGCTGGCAACAAAAGGGGTTAAGTTCATCGGCTACTGGCCAACCGAAGGCTATGAATTTACCAGCCCGAAACCGGTCATCGCCGACGGCCAGCTGTTCGTTGGTCTGGCGCTCGATGAAACCAACCAGTATGACCTGAGCGATGAGCGTATTCAGAACTGGTGCGAGCAAATCCTCGGCGAAATGGCTGAGCAGTTCGCCTGAGTCCAGGCTTAATCTTGCGTCGGTTTCTGTAACACCAGCCGACGCAGATCGCGCCACTCGCCCGCGTCCATGCTATCCGCCGCCACCCATAGATGCTGAGTGCGTTGGTTTTCCGTATTTCGCAGACGCAGCAGCATTCCGCTATTGATTACCCACGGGGTGCCGACGATATCCCACTCCGCTTTTTGCCAGCGCAGGCGAGAGTCAATCAGCAGCTTTATTTCCCCCTGTCGGGCATGGATCCGCCGCTGGCTGCGCACGCAGTCGAACACCACCAGCGACAGCAGTATCAGCCACAGCGGGGTATAGCTCAGCGGCCAGGGCAACACCAGCACCAGCGCCGCCACCACGCCGTGCATCAACAGTGAGAACCATTGCGCTCGCCACGAGATGCGTAAATCAGATTGCCACAGGACCACGTTCCCGATTCCGTGTCTGAATTAATTTTACCATCCGCTGCAGTTCTGCATCAGCCGGTTCGCCATGGTTCATCAACCAGTTGAACAGGTCCGGATCGTCATTTTCCAGCAGGCGGATGAACAACCGCTTATCGTCATCACTGAGCGTATCGTACTCATGCTCAAAAAACGGCATGATGGAGATATCGAGTTCACGCATTCCCCGGCGGCATGCCCAGTGGATGCGAGCTTTATTGTTAATATCCATGTTTTACTTCCTGCTTATAAATATTGCTTAGTTTAACCCGTTTTCGCCGCTGACTTCACTGGAATATCAAGATTCACGAGCGCTATTCCATGAAATCTCTAAAATAATCAGGTTATTGATAATTTCGTTCGCGTTAGCGCCCAGTTTTGAGGGCACGAATGGCCTGGCAAAAGCGCTTGCATTGCACCATAGCTCTTTTACCATTAGTCACACACTCTGCGTTAAGCTATTCAGGATATGACTATGGCTTTTACACCTTTTCCTCCGCGTCAGCCCTCCTCTTCCGCTCGTCTGCCGTTAACGCTGATGACGCTGGATGACTGGGCGCTGGCGACGATTACCGGGCCGGATGGCGAGAAATATCTGCAGGGGCAGATCACCGCTGACGTCAGCCACCTGACCGACGAGCAGCATCTGCTTGCCGCGCATTGTGACGCCAAGGGCAAGATGTGGAGCAATCTGCGCGTTTTCCGTCGCAACGAGGGTTTTGCGTGGATTGAGCGCCGCAGCCTGCGCGATGCGCAGCTGACTGAACTGAAAAAGTATGCGGTGTTCTCTAAAGTGACCATCGCCGCCGACGATGAATCCGTGCTGCTGGGCGTTGCCGGGTTCCAGGCACGCGCTGCGCTGACGCCGCTGTTTAACGAGCTGCCAAATGCCGATAAACAGGTTGTCAGCGAAGGTGCCACCAGCGTGCTGTGGTTTGAGCATCCCGCCGAGCGCTTCCTGCTGGTGACCGATGTGGCAACCGCCACCCGCATCACCGACGCGCTGCGCGGCGAAGCACAGCTAAACAATAGCCAGCAGTGGCTGGCGCTGAATATTGAAGCTGGCCTGCCGGTCATCGACAGCGCCAACAGCGCGCAGTTTATTCCGCAGGCCACCAACCTGCAGGCGCTGGGCGGCATCAGCTTCAAAAAAGGCTGCTATACCGGTCAGGAGATGGTTGCCCGCGCTAAATTCCGCGGTGCCAATAAGCGCGCCCTGTGGTATCTGGCCGGGACCGCCAGCCGCGTGCCTGAAGCCGGGGAAGACTTGGAAATGAAGATGGGTGACAACTGGCGTCGTACCGGTACCGTTTTAGCGGCCGTGCAGCTGGATGATGGTCGCCTGCTGGTGCAGGTAGTGATGAATAACGATATGGAGCCGGGCAGCGTATTCCGCGTGCGCGACGATGCCGGCAGCCTGAGCATTGAGCCGCTGCCGTATTCGCTGGAAGAGAGTTAAAGCGATATTCCCCGCCGCCTTCTTCCTGGAGGCGGCGATAACGCGCCTGTCCCGGCTACCAGCCCTCAGACGACGGTGAACCTGTAGCCCGGCTAAGCGTAGCGCGAGCCGGGAGATTTCTCAAAATTTAAGCCTGCCCGACGTACAAATAAATCGCCAGGAAGTGGCACACGCTGCCGCCCAGCACAAAGCCGTGCCAGATAGCGTGGTTGTACGGAATACGCTTACAAACGTAGAAAATAACCCCCAGCGAATAGACGACCCCGCCCACCGCAAGCAGCGTCACGCCGCCAATCGCCAGCTTAATCGCCAGCTGATAAACGACGATCAGCGACAGCCAGCCCATAGTCAGATAGGTCACTAAAGAGAGGATCTTAAAACGATGCGCAATCGTCAGCTTAAACAGGATCCCCAGCAGCGCCAGGCTCCAGATGACGATCATCAGCCCGCGCGAGAGCGGCGAATTTAGCCCCACCAGCAGAAACGGCGTGTAGGTTCCGGCAATCAGCAGGTAGATGGCGCAGTGGTCGAATTTTTTTAGCCACAGCTTAGCCCGCTGATGCGGAATCGCGTGATAGAGGGTCGAGGCGAGGAACAGCAAAATCATGCTGCCGCCGTACAGACTGTAGCTGGTGATAGCCGTTGCGCCGGCGTTGCTATCTACCGCCTGCACCAACAACAGCACCAGACCAACGATACCGAACACCAGCCCGATCCCGTGACTGATGCTGTTGGCAACTTCCTCTGCCAGAGAATATCCCTGTGTGATTAACGATTTGCGAACCATATTTGACTCCGAAAACCCGTACGCTTTCAATGCACACTTAGGTTAACTGAGAATGATTCCAGTGAACACCTGTTCGCTAAAATAAAAAGGTGAATATTTATGAACAGTATAAAATCAAAAGCTTACATAAAAATTTCAACTAACAGACGTTCACTATTTTATTAAAGCTTTTCGAATTCAATAACATAAAACTGCTTTTCTTCAGGATAGATCTCCGCAATCACCTCACGCAGCTGCGCCAGCGTCATGTTTTCCTGCTGCGCATGCAGTTCGGTCAGCGTATCCAGCGTTACCGTTGAGGTGGCCACCACACGAATAGTGCAAAAATAGCCGTCATCTTCATAGCGGCCAACGCGCAGCACATCGCCCATTTTAAAGTGCGATTCAGCAGCATCGCGGATGGTAATCGTTTTGCGTCCGGCGAGAATGTCGTCCTGAAAACGCTGAAAAAAGGTTATGTCATTTGGCTGCATGATATCATTCCGTCCTGGTCATTATGAATTGTGAGTTTGCCACTGTGAGTATCTTCTCCCACGCCGCTATCGCCAGTCTCAATAATCTTGAGATGATGGTCTATCACTACGTCATTAAAAATCGCGACAAAGTGATGTACATGACCATCCGCGAGCTGGCGGAAGCGGCCGGAGTCTCCACGACTACCGTTCTGCGCTTCTGCCGCAAGCTGCAGTGCGAAGGCTACTCGGAGTTTCGCGTACGCTTTAAATTATATCTGGAGCAGAATGAGCCTCAACAGGCAAATATCGGCGCCAGCGAAATAATGAGCTTTTTTAAAAGCATCAATAACGATGAATTTGACCAACTGCTCGAGCAGGCGGTTGATATTATACTCGCTTCGGAAAGAATTATTTTCGTCGGCGCCGGCACCTCCGGCGCGCTGGCAAAATATGGCGCACGTTTCTTTTCTAACGTCGGAAAATTCAGCAATCATATCGACGATCCTTATTTTCCGGTGACCAATGATATGGCGCGTAATGCTCTGGCTATTGTGCTGTCGGTCTCCGGTGAAACCGAAGAAATCCTGCGCTTTGCCAGCCAGTTCAGCCTGCATCGCTGTAAAGTGATGTCCATCACCAGCCACGAGCACTCGCGGCTGGCAAAGCTCGCCGACTTCAATCTCTCCTGGCACGTTCCGCAAACGCGCATCGGCGGCGTCTACGATATTACCACGCAGATCCCGGTTATTTATATTCTGGAAACGTTGGGCCGTAAATTAGCGCGCAAACTCGTCTGAAAATAACAGGGTGTTTTTCCGATGTAACAAATTCCATTTCAGGCAAATTGTTATATCGTGACATTTATATTCCCTTTGTTAGACTCGCAGCCAACAGCCATTATGACGAGATGAGCAAAGATGAAAAAAATCCCTTTACCAAAAGACTTTTTATGGGGCGGTGCGGTCGCCGCACATCAGGTTGAAGGCGGCTGGAATAAAGACGGCAAAGGCCCGAGCATCTGCGACGTGCTAACCGGCGGCGCGCACGGCGTACCGCGTGAGATAACCCAGCAGGTCGAGCCGGGTAAATACTACCCCAACCACGAAGCCATCGACTTCCACGGCCGCTATAAAGAAGACATCAAGCTGTTCGCCGAGATGGGCTTCAAGTGCTTCCGTACTTCCATCGCCTGGACGCGCATCTTTCCGCAAGGCGACGAAACCCAGCCAAATGAAGAAGGGCTAAAATTTTACGATGACATGTTCGATGAACTGCTGAAGTACAACATCGAGCCGGTTATCACCCTCTCCCACTTTGAGATGCCGCTGCATCTTGTTCAGCAGTACGGCGGCTGGACCAACCGCAAAGTGGTCGATTTCTTTGTGCGTTTTGCCGAAACGGTCTTCGAGCGCTATAAGCACAAAGTGAAATACTGGATGACCTTCAACGAGATCAACAACCAGCGTAACTGGCGCGCGCCGCTGTTTGGCTACTGCTGCTCCGGCGTAGTCTATACCGAACATGAAAACCCGGAAGAGACCATGTACCAGGTGCTGCATCATCAATTCGTCGCCAGCGCGCTGGCGGTGAAAGCGGCGCGTCAAATCAACCCGGAAATGCAGGTTGGCTGCATGCTGGCGATGGTTCCTCTCTATCCGTACTCCTGTAAGCCGGAAGATGTGATGTTTGCGCAGGAATCGATGCGTGAACGCTACGTCTTTACCGACGTACAGCTGCGCGGCTACTACCCGAGCTACGTCCTGAACGAGTGGGAACGCCGCGGTTTCAATATCAAAATGGATGAAGGCGATGCGCAAATCCTGCGTGAAGGCACCTGTGCGTATCTCGGTTTCAGCTACTACATGACCAACGCGGTGAGAGCGGAAGGCGGCACCGGCGACGCAATTTCCGGCTTTGAAGGCAGCGTGCCCAATCCGCATGTCAAAGCCTCCGACTGGGGATGGCAAATTGACCCGGTTGGCCTGCGCTATGCGCTGTGCGAACTGTATGAACGCTATCAGAAACCGCTGTTCATCGTCGAAAACGGCTTTGGCGCGTACGATAAAGTAGAAGAAGACGGCAGCATCAACGACGACTACCGCATCGACTATCTTCGCGCTCACGTTGAAGAGATGATCAAAGCGGTGACCTACGATGGCGTTGAACTCATGGGCTACACCCCGTGGGGCTGCATCGACTGCGTCTCCTTCACAACCGGTCAGTACAGCAAGCGCTACGGCTTCATCTACGTCAACAAGCATGACGACGGCACCGGGGATATGTCCCGCTCGCGCAAAAAGAGCTTTAACTGGTACAAAGAGGTTATCGCCAGCAACGGCGAGAAACTGTAATCATCTTGCCCCTCCCCTCGGGAGGGGCAAAACTTCCCACAAAACAGACACTTCTTTACAGCATTAGCGTTGCTTACGCGCCCTCAACCGATAAGATAAACCGCAACAATCGTTGAGCTGCTGACGTTTACTCAGTGAATCAACGCCGCACGCTGCCGGCCGTTACGGCGCATTACAATGTAGAAAAATGATGCTTAAAGTCTTCAGACAGCTCCTGACATGGATCCTGATTGTTGCCGCCGTCAGTCTGACGGTGGATTATCTACGCAGGCCCGCACTGCCGCAGAATTTCTCCAGCATGCCGCTGCAAACGCTTGATGGCCGAACGGTCGATCTGGCGGCAATGAGCCAGGAGCGTCCCTTATTGCTATACGTCTGGGCAACCTGGTGCAGCGTATGCCGCTATACCACCCCGTCGGTGGCTGCTTTAGCCGACGATGGCGGTAATGTTATGACGGTAGCGTTACGTTCGGGCGATAACGCCACCCTGGCGCGCTGGCTGGCGCATAAAAAAATAGCGCTGCCGACGATCAATGACGCCAGCGGTCAGCTATCCCAAGGGTGGGAGGTACAGGTCACGCCGACCCTTATCGTTATCTCGCGCGGTGAGGTGAAGTCAGTCACCACCGGCTGGACCAGCAACTGGGGAATGCGCCTGCGGCTATGGCTGGCGTCATAGCGTATTTCCCTGCTCGCGCTGCGCTTAGCAGGGCTACCCGTTCGCTGCGATATACCGATTTTGTTCCCTGGGCAAGGCGTTAGCCGCGCCCCGGGAAATGGATTGCCTGCTATCTCCCGCCCGCCAGCTCGAGGAAGCTGCCGGTAACGTAGGAGGCCTTATCACTCAGTAGCCAGACGATCGCCTGCGCCACCTCTTCCGGCTGCCCGCCGCGCTGCATGGGCAGCATCGACTTGACGCGATCCACGCGTCCCGGCTCGCCGCCGCTGGCGTGCATATCGGTATAGATTAATCCGGGGCGCACGCCGTTAACCCGAATGCCCTGCGCCGCGACCTCCAGCGACAATCCGGTGGTCAGGGAATCAACCGCGCCTTTTGAAGCGGCATAATCCACGTACTCTCCCGGCGCCCCGAGGCGCGATGCTGCGGATGAAACATTCACAATCGCCCCACCTTTACCGCCATGCTTGTGTGACATCCGCTTTACCGCCTCCCGGCAGCAAAGGAAGTAGCCGGTAACATTGGTGGCCAGCACCCGGTTAATTCGCTCGGCGCAAAGGCTTTCAATCGTCCCCTGGGTAAATAAAATCCCGGCGTTATTGACCAGCGCGGAAAGCGGTTCACCGAGGCGGTCGATAGCGGCGAACATCTCCATCACCTGTGCTTCATCGCTGACGTCCGCCCGGAGCGCAACGGCGTTGCCGCCGCAGGCGCGAATCTCATTCACCACGTCGGTCGCGGCAGCGCTATTCTGATGGTAATTCACTACCACGGTATAGCCTTCCTGCGCCAGCAGCAGCGCCGTTGCTTTACCTATTCCGCGGCTACCGCCCGTCACCAATGCTATCGTCATACCATTCTCCCAAAAAATAAAGGCGCCGCAGCGCCTTTAAAAAATAGCCTAATCAGCAGATTACTGATATTCACTCATCGGTACGCAGGAGCAGAACAGATTGCGGTCGCCGTAAACATCGTCCAGACGCTTAACGGTCGGCCAGTATTTATTGTTCAGCCCGGCCGGGAACACCGCCAGTTCACGAGCGTACGGATGGTTCCACTCGCTCACCAGTTCACCCTGAGTATGCGGCGCATTCACCAGCGGGTTATCCTCCAGCGGCCACTCGCCGGCTTTCACGCGGTCGATCTCGCCGCGAATCGCCAGCATCGCATCGATAAAGCGGTCCAGCTCCACTTTGCTTTCCGATTCGGTCGGTTCCACCATCAGCGTGCCGGCGACCGGGAAGGACATGGTAGGGGCGTGGAAACCATAATCGATCAGTCTCTTAGCGATATCCAGCTCGCTGATGCCGGTCTCTTCTTTCAGCGGACGAATATCCAGAATGCATTCGTGCGCCACGCGACCGTCACGGCCGGTATACAGCACCGGGAACGCGTTTTTCAGACGGGTAGCAATGTAGTTGGCGTTCAGAATCGCCATCTGGCTTGCCTGTTTTAGCCCTTCTGCGCCCATCATCCGGATATACATCCAGCTGATCGGCAGAATGGAGGCGCTGCCGAACGGCGCGGCGGAAACTGCGCCCTGACGGGTCAGCATGCCTTCAATTTGCACCACGCTGTGGCCCGGTACAAACGGCGCCAGGTGCGATTTGACGCCGATAGGTCCCATCCCCGGACCGCCGCCGCCGTGCGGAATGCAGAAGGTTTTATGCAGGTTAAGGTGCGAGACGTCCGCGCCGATAAAGCCCGGAGAGGTAATGCCGACCTGGGCGTTCATATTGGCGCCGTCAAGGTAAACCTGGCCGCCAAACTGATGCACCACTTCGCACACTTCGCGGATGGTCTCTTCGTAGACGCCGTGGGTGGAAGGATAGGTGACCATAATGCACGAGAGGTTCGCCGCATACTGCTCGGCTTTGGCCCGCAGATCCGCCAGGTCGATATTGCCGTTTTTATCGCAGGCGACCACCACCACCTGCATCCCCGCCATCTGCGCGGAAGCCGGGTTAGTACCGTGTGCGGAGCTTGGGATCAGGCAAATATCGCGATGCCCTTCGTTACGGCTCTCGTGGTAATGGCGAATCGCCAGCAGGCCCGCGTATTCACCCTGCGCGCCGGAGTTCGGCTGCATGCATACCGCATCATAGCCGGTCAGCTTAACCAACCAGTCGGAGAGCTGAGCGATCATCTGGTGATAGCCTTCGGCCTGATCGACCGGGCAGAACGGATGCAGTTCGGCAAATTCCGGCCAGGTGATAGGGATCATCTCGGCGGCGGCATTCAGCTTCATCGTGCAGGAGCCCAGCGGGATCATCGCCTGGTTCAGCGCCAGATCCTTACGCTCCAGCGCGTGCATATAGCGCATCATCTCGGTTTCGCTGTGATAGCGGTTGAACACCGGATGAGTGAGGATCGCATCGTCGCGCAGCATGCTGGCCGGGATTGAACGGCTGTCCAGAGCCACGTCTTTATCCAGAGCGTCGATATCCAGGCCACGATCGTCGCCAACGATAGCGTGGAACAGGTTCAGAACGTCTTCACGAGTGGTGGCTTCGTCGAGCGTGATCCCGACGGCGTGATGAATATCGCTACGCAGGTTGATCTGCAGCGCTTCCGCCCGCGCCAGCACAGCCGCTTTATCAGCCACTTCCACGCACAGGGTGTCAAAGTAGTGCGCATGGCGGAGCTTGAGGCCTTTTTTCTGCAGACCTGCGGCCAGAATATCGGTCAGGCGATGAATGCGGCTGGCGATACGCTTCAGGCCGGCCGGGCCGTGGAACACGGCGTACAGGCTGGCAATATTAGCCAGCAGTACCTGGGAGGTACAGATATTGGAGTTCGCTTTCTCGCGGCGGATATGCTGCTCGCGGGTCTGCATCGCCATGCGGAGCGCGGTATTGCCCGCCGCATCTTTCGATACGCCGATAATACGGCCCGGCATGGAACGTTTGAATTCATCTTTTGCGGCAAAAAACGCCGCGTGCGGGCCGCCGTAGCCCATAGGTACGCCGAAGCGCTGGGCGGAGCCAAACACAATGTCCGCGCCCTGCTTGCCCGGAGCCGTCAGCAGAACCAGCGCCATAAAATCGGCTGCGACGCTGACAATCACTTTGCGCGCTTTCAGATCAGCAATCAGTTTGCTGTAATCATGAACCTCGCCGGTCGTCCCTACCTGCTGCAGCAGCACGCCGAAGACGTCCTGATGGTCGAGGGCTTTCTCCGCATCATCGACAATCACATCGAAACCAAAGGTTTCCGCGCGGGTGCGCACCACGTCCAGCGTCTGCGGATGAACATCGGCGGCAACAAAGAAACGGTTAGCGTTTTTCAGTTTGCTCACGCGTTTGGCCATTGCCATCGCTTCCGCGGCGGCAGTGGCTTCGTCCAGCAGCGAGGCCGAAGCAATATCCAGACCGGTCAGGTCGAGCGTTACCTGCTGAAAGTTCAGCAGTGATTCCAGGCGACCCTGGGAAACCTCCGGCTGATAAGGCGTGTAGGCGGTATACCAGCCCGGGTTCTCCAGCATATTGCGCTGAATAACCGGAGGCAGCTGCACGGCGGTGTAACCCATGCCAATGTACGACTTGAAGCGCTTGTTACGACCGGCAATCGCCTTCAGCTCCGCCAGCGCGGCGAATTCTGTGGTTGCTTCACCCACCTGCGGCGGCGTCGCCAGCTGAATATCCTGCGGCACAATCTGGCCAATCAGGTCGTTAAGCGAATCGGCGCCAACGGTATTCAGCATCTCCTGCTGCTGTCGGGCGTCCGGGCCGATGTGACGTTCAATAAAGGCGTCACGGTTTTCAAGCTGGCCTAAAGTCTGGGTCATGAGCGATGGTTCCTGAACGTGCGGTGAATCGTGATTGTCTGACTGGTTTGCCCGGCGAGCACTGATGCTTACCGGGCCAGAATATGCAAAATCATTCGCGTTGCAGGAAGCCAACGCCACTGCTACGTGAAGGAAGATGCGTATTTATTCGTCTTCTAACAGAGCTTCGTATGCGGTCGCATCCAGCAGCGCGGCAACCTGAGCTTCATCGCTGGCTTTAATTTTAAAAATCCAGCCGCCGGTGTACGGCTCGCTGTTGACCAGCTCAGGTGAGTCGTTCAGCTCTTCATTGACGGCAACGATTTCGCCGCTAATTGGCGCGTAGATATCGGAAGCCGCCTTGACGGATTCGGCCACCGCGCAGTCGGCGCCCGCTTCAACGGCGGCGCCCACTTCAGGCAGGTCAACGAAAACCATATCGCCAAGCAGCTCCTGCGCGTGCTCGGTGATTCCGACGGTATAGGTACCGTCCGCTTCTTTACGCAGCCATTCGTGTTCTTTGCTGTATTTCAGTTCTGCTGGTACGTTGCTCATTAATTCATCTCCAAATGGGAAATCACACCACGGCTTTGCCGTTGCGTACAAAAACGGGTTTCGTCACTTTGACCGGCATTTCGCGGTTGCGAATCTGCACCACGGCGGTTTCACCGATGCCTTCCGGTACGCGCGCCAGGGCAATACTGTAGCCCAGCGTCGGGGAGAAGGTCCCGCTGGTGATAATGCCTTCTTTCTGATTGCCCTCGGCATCGCTGAAGCGTACCGGCAGGCCGCCGCGCAGAACGCCTTTCTCGGTCATCACCAGACCGACCAGCTGTTCGGAGCCTTTTTCACGCTGGAGTTCCAGCGCCTCACGCCCGATAAAGTCACGGTCAGCAGGCTCCCAGGCAATGGTCCAGCCCATGTTAGCCGCCAGCGGAGAGACGCCTTCGTCCATCTCCTGGCCATAAAGATTCATTCCCGCTTCCAGACGCAGCGTATCGCGCGCGCCAAGGCCGCACGGCTTAACGCCCGCGTCCAGCAGGCCGCGCCAGAAATCCACCGCCTGCTCGTTCGGCAGCGCGATTTCATAACCCGCTTCGCCGGTATAGCCGGTGGTTGCAATAAACAGATCGCCCGCCTGCACGCCAAAGAAAGGCTTCATGCCTTCTACAGCCTGGCGCTGCGCGTCGGTAAACAGCGTCGCCGCTTTCTCTTTTGCCTTTGGACCTTGTACAGCGATCAGGGAAAGATCGTCACGCACGGTCATTTCAAGACCATAGGATTCAGACTGCTGGGTGATCCAGGCGAGGTCTTTTTCACGGGTGGCGGAGTTAACAACGAGGCGGAAATAATCTTCAGAAAGGAAATAAACAATCAGGTCGTCAATGACGCCGCCAGAGGCGGTCAGCATGCCGCTATAGAGCGCTTTGCCCGGGATGGTGAGCTTCGCCACGTCGTTAGCCAGCAAATAGCGCAGGAACTCGCGAATTCGGCTGCCGTGAAAATCAACGATGGTCATGTGCGACACATCGAACATTCCGGCATCACCGCGTACCGCATGGTGCTCATCGATCTGGGATCCGTAATGCAGCGGCATCATCCAGCCATGGAAATCCACCATGCGCGCGCCGCATAGCGTGTGTTGTTCAAACAACGGAGTCTGTTGAGCCATCTTTTCCTCATCGAATAAAACGGAACCAGCCACTATTTTTGCCAATATTGCGCCACGAAACGCGCCGCCAGCATCGCAAACGGATGCCGACGCAAACGTTCTCTTTGGCCTGAACTTACCACCGATATCCGCACTAAACCATAAGCCCGGTCAGGACATCACATTAGCTTATGACCAAAATCACCCGAAGAGGCTACAGAATTTTTACCTACAAAAAAGCGATTAAGCCCGCACAAAAACAAACAACAGCGTTAAAAAAGCAGAGCATGATGATATTTTCTGCGAAAAGATGAGCCTAATTTCTATAACAAAAAAAAGGTGACATTAATAAAACTAATGCGAAAAAAGAGGTGAAATTAGATTATTTCAAATGAGAGGGAAAACCCGGCGCGCAGGCCGGGAGAGAGAAGTGTGACGTACTTAACGTAACCAGGCCGGGAGATCGTTTAGCCCCATTGCTTGTCGAATAAGCTGCGGCTTCACGCCAGGGAGAGTATCCGCCAGCTTGAGTCCAATATCGCGCAGCAGCTTTTTCGCCGGATGGCTGCCGGAGAACATGTCGCGGAAGCCCTGCATCCCTGCGAGCATCACCGCAGCGCTGTGCTTGCGGCTGCGCTCATAGCGACGCAGATAGAGATGCTGGCCGATGTCCTTGCCCTGCGCATGCAGGCGCTTCAGCTCATCAATCAGTTCGGCGGCATCCATAAAGCCAAGATTAACGCCCTGCCCCGCCAGCGGATGAATGGTATGGGCGGCATCGCCAACCAGCGCCAGACGGTGGGCGGCAAACTGCCGCGCGTAGCGGCCGGTGAGCGGAAAAACCTGACGTTCGCTCTCTACGGAACACAAACCCAGACGGTTATCGAAGGCAATATTCAGCGCCTGATTAAAAGCGGCCTCGTCTGCCTGCCGCATTCGTTCCGCCTCTTCAGGAGACAACGACCAGACAATAGAACAGAGATGAGGATCGCTTAACGGCAGGAACGCCAGAATACCATCGCCGTGAAATACCTGACGCGCCACCGCTTCGTGCGGCTCTTCGGTGCGAATAGTGGCAACCAGCGCATGATGTTGATAATCCCAAAAGGTCAGCGGGATATCGGCTTTATTACGCAACCACGAATTGGCGCCATCGGCGCCAACCACCAGCCGGGCGGTTAACATGCTGCCGTCCTGCAGGCTAAGAAAGGCCTCATTCTCGCCCCACGCGACCTGCTGCAGCTGCGCCGGGGCCAGTAGCGTGACGTCAGCACAGCGCTGCGCTTTTTGCCACAGAACATGATGAACCACGGCGTTTTCAATAATATGCCCAAGGTGGCTAAAGCCCATGCTCTGGTCATCAAAGCTGATACGGCCAAAACTGTCTTTGTCCCACACTTCCATACCGTGGTAGCAGCTGGCGCGCCGGGCGACTATGTCCTCCCAGACGCCCAGTTTGTTCAGCAGCTTCTCGCTGGCGGCATTAATTGCCGACACCCGCAGCGCCGGCGGCGCATCCGCGCTTAACGGCTGCGGCGCGGCCTGCTCCAGCACGGCGACGCGCAATCCACTGCCCTGCAAACCACAGGCAACCGCCAGCCCCACCATTCCACCGCCAACAATAGCGACATCAACACTTTGCACGTTTCACTCCTTAACGGGGGACCCAACCGAGGGTACGCTGCGCCAGCGCATCGCGCGCCGGGGTAAATAATTCCATCGCCATCAGGCCTGCGTTGCGCCCCGCCACCAGCGGCGCCCAGCGATTAGCGAACAGATGCACCAGCCCATCGGTCACACCGACGGTGGCGGCTTTATCTGCGGCGCGGCGGGCCTGATAGCGGCTCAGTAGCGAATAGCCACCCGGATCCTCTCCTTCGGCATGCGTCTGCGCCAGCATTTCCGCCAGGCTCATCACGTCGCGCAGGCCAAGGTTAAAACCCTGTCCGGCAATAGGATGCAGCGTTTGCGCCGCATTGCCGACCAGCGCCAGACGATGGGCAATGGTGCGGGTAGCTCGGGTGAGCGAGAGCGGATACGCGCTGCGCTTGCCTGCCTGGACGATCCGGCCAAGACGCCAGCCGAATGCCTGCTGAAGTTCATGACAGAAGCGTTCGTCCGACCAGCTCAGAACCTCTTCTTGCCGCGACTGCGGATGACACCACACCAGGGAGCAGCGGCCCTGCGACATGGGCAGCATCGCCAGCGGGCCGTGTTGGGTAAAACGCTCGAAGGCGCGCCCGTTGTGCGGCACAGCGGTACTGACGTTGGCAATAATCGCCAGCTGTTCATAGGGCTCTTGCTGCCAGCTGATACCGCAGCGGGCCCCGAGCGTTGAGCGCGAGCCATCGGCCGCGACCAGCAGTTTACCGCTGAGCGTTTCGCCGTTGTCCAGAACCAGGCTTACGCTCTCTTCACTGCGGCTAACATTTTCCACTTTTGCCGGACAGTGTAGCGTCACGCCCGGCGCTTTACGCAGCTGGGCAAACAAGCGTTGGCCGACGTCGTGCAGCTCAACCACCTGCCCCAGCGCCGCCAGCCCATAGTCCTTAGCCTCGAGCGTCACAAACCCGGCGTGACCGCGATCGCTGACGTGAACGCGCTGAATAGCCGTGGCGCGGTCGGCAATTTCCTGCCAGATATCAACGCGAGCCAGCTGCTGACAGGTGCCGGCAGCAAGTGCGATTGCCCGGGCGTCAAAGCCCGGATGCCGGGCAGATTCCGGCGCTGTTGCTTCAATCAGGTGCACCGGCAGCTTGCCGCCGGTCAGACGAGATATTGCCAGCGCCAGCGTCGCGCCGGTCATTCCGCCGCCAACGATCAGTACGCTCATAGCTGGCGCGCCGCCGCCATCAGCGCCTCGATATCATCCGCTTTTTTCACTACGCCAGCGGTGAGGTTTTCATTACCGTCTTCAGTAATGACGATGTCGTCTTCAATACGAATGCCGATGCCGCGGTACTGGGCCGGGACGTCGGCATCCATCGCGATATACAGCCCCGGTTCCACGGTCAGCACCATTCCCGGTTCGAGAATACGCGAGCGGTCGACGTCATAGTTGCCGACATCATGTACGTCGAGCCCCAGCCAGTGGCTCAGGCCATGCATAAAGAAAGGACGATGAGCGTTATTAGCAATTAGCTCATCAATTTCACCTTTCAGGATCCCCAAACGCACCAGGCCGGTAATCATGATCCGCACTACCTGCTGATTAACCTCGTTAATGGAGGTGCCGGGGCGATAAAGCTTCAGCGAGGTTTCCAGAGACTCAAGAACGATATCGTAAATCTCGCGCTGCGCCGGGCTAAACTTGCCGTTTACCGGGAAGGTTCGGGTGATATCGCCCGCATAGCCGCGATATTCGCAGCCTGCGTCAATCAGCACCAGATCCCCATCGCGCAGTTCGCTTTCGTTTTCGGTGTAGTGCAGGATGCAGCCATTTTCGCCGCTGCCCACGATGGTGTTGTAAGAGGGATAGCGCGCGCCGTGACGGTTGAACTCGTGGAGGATCTCGCCTTCCAGATGATATTCAAACATCCCCGGACGACATTTTTCCATGGCGCGGGTATGCGCAAGGGCGGAGATCTCGCCTGCGCGGCGCATCACCTCCAGCTCTTCCGCCGACTTAAACAGGCGCATCTCATGCACCATCGGCCGCCAGTCAATGACCGAGTTTGGCGCCTGCAGATTCTGCCGCACGCCTTTGCGCAGTTTTTCCAGCGCGTTGAACACGATTTCGTCGGCGTAGGCATATTCGCCCTGCGCAAAATAGATAGCATCGAGGCCGTTAAGGAGCTGGAACAGCTGCTGATTGATTTCACTAAATGCCAGCGCGCGATCGACGCCCAGCTTCTCAGGCGCGGCATCCTGCCCAAGGCGTCGGCCAAACCAGATTTCAGCAGTCAGATCGCGCACGCGGTTAAACAACACGCTGTGGTTATGCGTCTCATCGCTTTTAATCAATACCAGCAGCGCTTCAGGCTCATTAAAGCCGGTGAAGTACCAAAAATCGCTGCTCTGGCGGTAGGGATATTCCGAATCTGCGCTGCGTACCGCTTCCGGCGCGGCAAAAATTAACGCGGCGCTGCCTGGCTGCATCTGCGCCAGTAGAGCCTGGCGACGAGAGAGAAATTCCTGCTGAGTCATGACGCCCCCTGAACGATTTAATGATTAATTAGTGTAGCGTCGGTTTTTGCACTTCCGGCGCAGTGGGTTTCTGGAGAGAGAAAGTGTCGTGACACAGCAACGCGGCAACGCGTACGTATTCGATAATCTCTTCCAGAGACATTTCGAGCTCTTCCTGATCCTCGTCTTCGTCATACCCGAGCTGAGCAATATTGCGCAGATCGTCGATGGCTTCACCCGTTTCGTCTTTGACTTTATCCAGCTTGGGCTGCGTTACGCCCAGCCCAAGCAGAAAATGGTTCACCCAACCCGCCAGCGCATCGGCGCGATCGAACACGCTCACCTCATCGCCATCCGGGAGGTAGAGCTGGAATAAGAAGCCGTCGTCCTCCAGCGAATCACTGGTGGCGGAATGCATGTTACGCAGCGACTGCGCCAGCTCATGCCCAAAAGCCAGGCCTTCGTTGGTCAGGTCGTGCACCAACGGCTGCCAGCTGCTGTCTTTATTGCCGCCGCACAGGATCCCGCTGATCAGACCGTGCATTTCGGCAGGGGTTAATCCTACCCCTTGTTGGTTCAGTAACTGGTCTACAGCGTTGTAACCAGGCATTTCGTTCTGTATAGACATGCGCATTCGTCATCGTTGGGAGGAATATTCATGATATGCTACCACTTTGGACCCTGGTGAACCAGAATAGGGCTTGTATCTTAGAACCAGGGTAGCTATAGTGTCGCCCCTTCGCAGACCCTCCCAGGGCGTGAAGGCCGCGCAGTCAATCAGCAGGAAGGTGGCATGTCTGCACAACCCGTAGATCTCCAAATTTTTGGCCGTTCACTGCGAGTGAATTGCCCGCCTGAACAAAGGGATGCCCTGAACCAGGCAGCTGACGACCTGAATCAGCGGTTGCAAGATTTAAAAGAACGCACTAGAGTCACAAATACTGAGCAGCTGGTCTTCATCGCCGCGTTGAACATCAGCTATGAGTTGACTCAGGAAAAAGCGAAAACCCGCGACTACGCCGCCAGCATGGAACAGCGTATTCGGATGCTTCAGCAGACCATCGAGCAAGCATTGCTTGAGCAAGGTCGCATAAGCGAAAGACCCGGGCAGAAGTTTGAATAACACTTTGCATTTAACTGTGTTAGAGTAATCGCAAGAACAAAATTTCTCTGAGATGTTTGCAAGCGGGCCAGTCCCCTGAGCCGATATTTCATACCACAAGAATGTGGCGCTCCGCGGTTGGTGAGCATGCTCGGTCCGTCCGAGAAGCCTTAAAACTGCGACGACACATTCACCTTGAACCAAGGGTTCAAGGGTTACAGCCTGCGGCGGCATCTCGGAGATTCCCTTCCTTTCGTTTTATCCCCCATAAGTTAATTTTCGGCTTTTACCGTCGTGTATTAGACTACGCCTGTTTGTATCGTTTGCTCACCGATGAGACTCAGGTATGACCCTATTGCCAGATGCCCCCTATACCAGACAGCAAATTCGCCAGCAGATCCGCCAGCGCCGACGCGCGTTAACGCCGGAGCAGCAAACGCAGTTCGCCCTCCAGGCGGCGGACAGAATGATGGCTTATCCGCCGGTTCTGCTCGCGCAGACGGTCGCGGTATTTCTTTCGTTTGATGGCGAGCTGGATACGCTGCCGCTTATTGACCAGCTCTGGCGGGCAGGCAAACGGGTTTATCTCCCCGTGCTTCATCCGTTCAGCCCCGGCAATCTTCTGTTTCTGCACTACCACCCAAGCAGCGAGCTGGTGGTGAATCGTCTGAAAATCCGCGAACCGAAACTCGACGTGCGCGATGTCCTCCCGCTTAGCCAGCTGGATGTGCTGGTAACGCCGCTGGTAGCATTTGATGCCGCCGGACAGCGCCTGGGTATGGGCGGCGGATTTTACGACCGGACGCTGCAAAACTGGCGGCAGCATCGCCTGCAGCCGGTCGGCTACGCGCATGATTGCCAGCAGGTCGACGCGCTGCCAACGGAGCAGTGGGATATCCCGCTGCCAGCGGTCATCACGCCGTCAAAAACCTGGCTCTGGTAAAACGTCCGAACAATTGACATTGCTGTTTTTTTCACCTAAATTCCTGGGTAAAGGGTGAGGGAGGCGAACCTCCCTCCTGCATTCTCTCTGTTAATATGCTGGCCAGGCGATGATTAACAGGATAAGCAGCATGATGAAGAGTCTCATCATCGTCCCTTTCCTTTTAGAGCCCCTGCCTCGGTAGGGGCTTTCCCGTTTCAGCCCCACGCTGAGTCTTTATCGTAAATACCTTTCTTTCAGGCACAACGACATCCGACGGTTTTAATCGCCGTTTGCGGCAAGACTCGCAAGCTTTGGGTGGCGACGGGAAATTGCAGAAGGGTCTAGCAGGAGAAAAGGGGCAGGTCGATGACCTGCCCGCTGGCATAAAAGGAGTTAGAACAGCAGACGGGCGCGGATGGTACCAGGAATAGCCTTCATCGCCTGCAGCGCAGCCTGCGCCACATCTTCTTCGGCTTCAATATCAATGACCACGTAGCCCATTTGCGGAGTGGTCTGCAGATACTGCGCCGCAATGTTAATGCCCTGCGCGGCGAAAATCTGGTTAATCGCGGTCAGAACGCCCGGACGGTTTTCATGGATATGCAGCAGACGGCGCCCGCCGTGCAGCGGCAGCGACACTTCCGGGAAGTTCACCGCCGAGAGCGTAGAACCGTTATCGGAGTATTTCGCCAGCTTGCCCGCCACTTCCAGACCGATGTTTTCCTGCGCTTCCTGAGTTGAGCCGCCAATATGCGGGGTCAGGATAACGTTGTCGAACTCACACAGCGGAGAGTTGAACGGATCGCTGTTGGTCGCCGGTTCGGTCGGGAACACGTCGATCGCCGCGCCCGCCAGGTGCTTGCTCGCCAGCGCATCGCACAGCGCCGGAATATCTACCACGGTACCGCGTGAGGCGTTGATCAGCAGCGCACCCGGTTTCATCAGCGCCAGCTCTTCCGCGCCAATCATATTCTTCGTTGAGGCATTTTCCGGCACGTGCAGGCTTACCACATCGCTCATGTTCAACAGATCGGAGAGATGCTGTACCTGAGTCGCGTTACCCAACGGCAGTTTGCTTTCAATATCGTAGAAATAGACGTGCATCCCCAACGATTCGGCAAGAATGCCCAGCTGCGTACCGATGTGACCATAGCCGATAATACCCAGCTTTTTGCCGCGTGCTTCAAAGCTGCCAACCGCCAGCTTGTTCCATACGCCGCGGTGCGCTTTGGCGTTTGCCGCCGGCACGCCGCGTAGCATGAGCAGCAGCTCGCCGATCACCAGCTCCGCAACGGAACGGGTATTAGAGAACGGGGCGTTAAATACCGGAATACCGCGTTTTGCCGCCGCATTTAAGTCAACCTGATTAGTACCGATACAGAAGCAGCCAACCGCAACCAGTTTTTCCGCCGCCGCGAAGATCTCTTCAGTCAGATGAGTACGGGAACGCAGGCCGATGAAATGGGCATCACGAATGGACGCTTTCAGCTCTTCGCTGTCCAGCGCGCCTTTGTGAAATTCGATATTGGTGTAGCCTGCTGCGCGGAGGCTGTCCACCGCTTTTTGATGCACACCTTCAACCAGCAGAAATTTAATTTTGTCTTTTTCCAGTGATACCTTAGCCATTTCCCCGTCCTGTTTTTGTCTTAACTGATGTCGTGCGGAACGAAAGTTCTTCTCAGCAACATATCAAAAAAAACTATTGCGGCAATATGAACGTTTGCGTCGACAACCGGAAGAAATATCAATCAGAGGGAAATTGCAGGACAAAACACCAGAAAGTAAAAGAAAGGTAGGTTGTTACTAAGACAAGGCGCATAAATGTGACAGAAGTCACCAAAATAGGCCTGGAGAAAAAATATTTGCGAGGGAGCCATTCGCTCCCTCGGATTGGTCTATTTAGTGATAGTTTTTACACCATCAGCGGTGCCAATCAGCGCGACGTCTGCGCCACGATTGGCGAACAGGCCGACGGTCACGACGCCCGGGATACCGTTAATGGTATTTTCCAGCGCAATAGCGTCCAGGATTTCCAGACCATACACATCGAGGATCACGTTGCCGTTATCGGTCACGACGCCCTGGCGGTACTCCGGACGGCCGCCCAGCTTAACCAGCTGACGCGCCACGGCGCTGCGCGCCATCGGGATCACTTCCACCGGCAGCGGGAATTTACCCAGGATGTCCACCTGCTTGGAAGCATCAGCGATACAGATAAATTTGTCAGCGACCGAAGCGATAATCTTCTCGCGCGTCAGCGCCGCGCCGCCGCCTTTAATCATTTGCATATGGCCGTTGATTTCATCAGCGCCGTCGACATAGATGCCAAGACGGTCAACGCTGTTAAGATCAAAAACCGTAATACCGAGGCTTTTCAGTTTTTCAGTAGAGGCATCAGAGCTGGAAACCGCGCCTTCAATCTGACCTTTCATGGTGCCCAGCGCATCAATAAAATGCGCCGCCGTGGAGCCCGTGCCGACCCCAACGATGGTGCCCGGTTGTACATACTGCAATGCCGCCCAGCCTACTGCTTTTTTCAGTTCATCTTGCGTCATGATTATGGTCCGAGATGTGAATTCCTGTGGCGCATTATAGAACATCAGGGGGGTCATTGTCCCTGCGACGGCGATCACACAACGCAGTCGCCATTTTTTCATCTTCATCAAAAACAAATTTATGTCATAGTGCGAGTTAACGAAAAGTATTAGGGGGCACGCCAGAGCAATGAAACGACCGGACTACAGAACACTACAGGCGCTGGACGCGGTAATCAGGGAACGAGGGTTTGAGCGCGCCGCGCAGAAGCTTTGTATTACGCAGTCCGCCGTCTCTCAGCGCATCAAACAGCTGGAAAACATGTTTGGACAACCGCTGCTGGTACGCACCGTACCGCCGCGTCCCACCGAACAGGGGCAAAAGCTGCTGGCCCTGCTGCGCCAGGTTGAACTGCTGGAAGAGGAGTGGCTGGGCGATGAACAAACCGGCTCAACGCCGCTGCTGCTGTCGCTGGCGGTCAACGCCGACAGTCTCGCCACCTGGCTATTGCCCGCGCTCTCCAGCGTGCTTTCCGACTCCCCTATTCGCCTGAACCTACAGGTGGAGGACGAGACCCGAACCCAGGAACGCCTGCGCCGCGGTGAAGTCGTCGGCGCGGTCAGTATCCAGCCGCAGGCGCTGCCAAGCTGCCTGGTCGATCAGCTCGGCGCCCTCGACTATCTGTTCGTCGCCTCGAAAGAGTTTGCCCAGCGCTATTTCCCCAATGGGGTGACCCGCTCGGCGCTGCTCAAAGCGCCGGTGGTGGCATTCGATCATCTCGATGATATGCACCAGGCCTTTTTACAGCAGAACTTCGATTTGCCGCCGGGCAGCGTTCCCTGCCATATCGTGAACTCTTCGGAAGCCTTTGTGCAGCTGGCCCGCCAGGGGACAACCTGCTGTATGATTCCGCATCTGCAAATTGAGCGAGAGCTGAACAGCGGCGAACTTATTAATCTCACGCCGGGCCTGTTCCAGCGCCGGATGCTCTACTGGCACCGTTTTGCGCCGGAAAGCCGTATGATGCGCCGGGTGACCGATGCGCTGATCGATTATGGCCATAAAGTGTTGAGACAAGATTAAGCCTCCCGGGCAGGTCGGCGCCGTCCGGCCTGCATGACCCACCTTCTTCTATTCATATCTTTGAAATTCATCACAAAATAGAACATTTCATGCGGCAAAAAACGACGCGCTGATGGCTATTTTTTGCTGGCGACAGAGCGTCTTAAAAAGCTCACCGTATTTGCAACACCCTATTTTATTGCGCATACGGAGCACAAAATGTCAGAGTTACGAGAGTGGCAAACGCTCGCCAACAAGGAGCTTAGCCGGCGGGGAAAAACCGTCGATGCTCTGGTAAAACAGACGGCAGAAGGGATTGCCGTTAAACCGCTGTATACCGAAGCCGATATTGATAATCTGGAAGTGACCGGCACCCTGCCCGGCCTGCCGCCTTACGTCCGCGGCCCCCGCGCCACCATGTATACCGCCCAGCCGTGGACCATCCGCCAGTACGCTGGTTTCTCAACCGCGAAAGAGTCCAACGCCTTCTATCGCCGCAACCTCGCTGCCGGGCAGAAAGGGCTTTCCGTCGCCTTCGATCTCGCGACCCATCGGGGCTATGACTCCGACAATCCTCGCGTGGCGGGCGACGTGGGGAAAGCGGGGGTAGCGATCGATACCGTCGAAGATATGAAGATTCTGTTCGATCGCATCCCGCTGGATGAAATGTCCGTGTCGATGACCATGAACGGCGCGGTGCTGCCGGTAATGGCGTTTTATATCGTCGCGGCGGAAGAGCAAGGCGTTGCGCCGGAACGGCTCACCGGCACGATCCAGAACGATATTCTGAAAGAGTATCTGTGCCGGAATACCTATATTTACCCGCCGAAGCCCTCAATGCGCATTATTGCCGACATCATCGCCTGGTGTTCGGGCAATATGCCGCGCTTTAATACCATCAGCATCAGCGGCTATCACATGGGCGAAGCCGGAGCCAACTGCGTGCAGCAGGTGGCCTTTACCCTGGCCGACGGCATCGAATACATTAAGGCCGCGCTCTCCGCCGGCCTGAAAATCGATGACTTCGCCCCGCGCCTGTCGTTCTTCTTCGGCATCGGCATGGATCTGTTTATGAACGTCGCGATGCTGCGCGCCGCACGCTATCTGTGGAGCGAAGCGGTGAGCGGCTTCGGCGCCACCAATCCAAAATCGTTAGCCCTGCGCACCCACTGCCAGACTTCCGGCTGGAGCCTCACCGAGCAGGATCCCTATAACAACGTGATCCGCACCACCATCGAAGCGCTCGGCGCCACGCTCGGCGGCACCCAGTCGCTGCATACTAACGCCTTTGATGAGGCGCTCGGCCTGCCCACCGACTTTTCCGCACGTATCGCGCGTAATACGCAGATCATCATTCAGGAGGAGTCGGAGATCTGCCGCACCGTGGATCCGCTGGGGGGATCGTATTACGTCGAGTCGCTGACCGATCAAATCGTTAAGCAGGCGCGAGCCATTATGCAGCAGATCGACGAAGCGGGAGGGATGGCGAAGGCGATCGAAGCCGGATTGCCGAAACGGATGATCGAAGAGGCCTCTGCCCGCGAGCAATCGCTGATCGACCAGGGCAAGCGCGTCATCGTCGGCGTCAATAAGTACAAGCTGGAAAAAGAAGATGAAACGGCAGTGCTGGAGATCGACAACGTCAAGGTACGCAACGAGCAGATCGCCTCGCTGAAAAAAATACGGGCCAGTAGGGACGATGTGACGGTAAAAGCCGCGCTGAACGCCCTCACCCACGCCGCGCAGCATGATGAAAATCTGCTGGCCGCCGCCATCAACGCCGCCCGCGTGCGCGCTACGCTGGGTGAAATCTCCGACGCACTGGAGGTGGCCTTTGACCGCTATCTGGTGCCCAGCCAGTGCGTCACCGGCGTGATTGCGCAAAGCTACCATCAGTCAGATAAAGCCGCCTGCGAGTTTGACGCCATTGTTGCGCAAACCGAAAAATTCCTCGCGGAACGCGGCCGTCGCCCGCGCATTCTGATCGCCAAAATGGGTCAGGACGGTCACGATCGCGGCGCCAAAGTGATCGCCAGCGCCTATTCCGATCTTGGCTTCGATGTTGACCTGAGCCCGATGTTTTCTACCCCGGAGGAGATCGCCCGCCTCGCCGTGGAGAACGACGTACACGTGGTTGGCGCCTCATCGCTGGCGGCAGGCCACAAAACGCTGATCCCCGAGCTGGTCGATGCGTTGAAAAAATGGGGACGGGAAGATATCTGCGTCATCGCCGGCGGCGTCATTCCGCCGCAGGATTACGCGTTTCTGCAGGCGCGCGGCGTGGCCGCTATTTATGGCCCCGGCACGCCGATGCTGGAGAGCGTACGCGACGTCCTGATGAGGATTAGCCAGCATCATGATTAACTCATCCACCCTGAGCGACGCCATTCGGCGATTACGTTTGGGCGAGCGGGCCACGCTCGCCCAGGCCATGACGCTGGTAGAGAGTCAGCATCCCCGCCACCAGGCGCTGTGCGCCCAGCTGCTGGATGCGATTATGCCCTTCACCGGCAACGCCCTGCGCCTCGGCGTCACCGGCACGCCGGGAGCCGGAAAGAGTACCTTTCTGGAAGCCTTCGGCATGCTGCTGATTCGCCATGGCCTGCGGGTCGCGGTGATAGCGGTCGATCCAAGCAGCCCAATCGGCGGCGGCAGCATTCTTGGCGACAAGACGCGCATGATCGAACTGGCGCGCTCGGACTCGGCATTTATCCGCCCGGTGCCCTCGAGCGGCCATCTGGGCGGCACCAGCCTGCGCACGCGGGAGCTGATACTGTTGTGCGAAGCGGCGGGCTATGACGTGGTCATTGTCGAAACCGTCGGCGTCGGCCAGTCGGAAACGGAGGTCTCCCGCCTGGTGGACTGCTTTATCTCACTGCAGATTGCCGGCGGCGGTGACGATCTACAGGGCATTAAAAAAGGGATCATGGAGATGGCGGATATCGTGGTTATCAATAAAGATGATGGCGAGAACCGCGCCAGCGTGGCTATCACCCGCCATATGTATGAATCCGCCCTGCATATTCTGCGCCGCAAGCACGCCGCGTGGCAGCCGCGCGTTTTGAGCTGTAGCGCGCTGGAGCAGCGCGGTATCGAAGCCGTCTGGCTCGCTATCCTTGACTTCAACACCACCCTCACCGACAGCGGCGATCTTGAAAAGCTGCGCCAGCGTCAGGCGCTGGAGTGGCTGCAAAAGCAGACCGAAACCGAGGCGCTGCATCTGCTGTTTGCCCGAGCGGACTTTGATCGCTACTTCCAGCAAACGCTACAGGCGGTGAAAAACAATGGCCTCTCGCCGCGCACCGGCCTGCGGCAGATTAGCGAATTCCTCCAGAATCATTACTTTGCATAAAGGGATAGTTATGTCTTATCAATATGTTAACGTCGAAATTATCCAGAAGGTTGCGGTGATTGAGTTCAACTATAGCCGCAAGCTTAACGCCTTAAGCAAGGTGTTTATCGACGACCTGATGCAGGCGTTGAGCGACCTCAACAGGCCGGAAATTCGCTGCGTCATTTTACGCGCGCCTGGCGGATCAAAAGTTTTCTCCGCCGGCCATGACATCCACGAATTACCCGGCGGACGCCGCGATCCGCTTTCGTATGACGATCCGCTGCGCCAGATTACCCGCATGATCCAAAAATATCCGAAACCGGTGATCTCCATGGTCGAAGGGAGCGTCTGGGGCGGCGCGTTTGAGATGATCATGAGCTCCGATCTGATCATCGCCGCCAGTACGTCAACGTTCTCCATGACGCCGGTGAATCTCGGCGTGCCCTACAACCTGGTCGGCATTCACAATCTGACCCGTGACGCTGGCTTTCATATCGTGAAAGAGCTGATTTTCACCGCCCTGCCGATTACCGCCCAGCGCGCGCTGGCGGTCGGTATTCTCAATCACGTGGTGGACGCTGGCGAACTGGAAGATTTTACCTTACAGATGGCGCACCACATTGCCGAGAAAGCGCCGCTGGCGATAGCGGTCATTAAGGAAGAGCTGCGCGTGCTTGGCGAGGCGCACACCATGAATTCCGATGAGTTCGAACGTATTCAGGGAATGCGCCGCGCCGTCTACGACAGTGAGGATTATCGGGAAGGCATGAGCGCGTTTATGGAAAAGCGTAAACCTGAATTCGTCGGCCATTAATCATCCCGGTTAAGGAGTGCAAAATGAAACGGATGAGCGCCGATGAAGCGGCGGAGATTATCCAGCACGACCAGATGGTGGCGTTCAGCGGCTTCACTCCCGCCGGTTCGCCCAAAGCGCTGCCCGCGGCTATCGCTCGCCGCGCCGGTGAGTTACATCGGGCGCAGAAGCCTTTCCAGATCCGCCTGCTGACCGGCGCATCAATTAGCGCCGCCGCCGATGATGCATTATCGGCAGCCGATGCCGTCTCGTGGCGCGCGCCGTATCAGACCGCGTCGGGCCTGCGGCAAAAAATCAATCAGGGGAAGGTGAAGTTTGTCGATCTGCACCTGAGCGAAGTGGCGCAAATGGTTAACTACGGCTTCTTTGGTGAGATTGATGTCGCGGTGATCGAAGCCTCGGCTATCGCGCCGGACGGGCGGGTCTGGCTCACCAGCGGTATCGGCAACGCGCCCACCTGGCTGCTACGGGCGAAGAAAGTGATCATCGAACTCAATCATTATCACAGCCCTCGGGTTGCCGAGCTGGCCGATATCGTGCTCCCCGGCGCCCCGCCGCGGCGCAACAGCATTGCCATCTTTCATGCGATGGATCGCGTGGGTAGTCGGTACGTGCAAATCGATCCGAAAAAAATTGTCGCGGTCGTGGAGACCGAACTGCCCGACGCCGGAAACCTGCTCGATAAAAATAATCCGGTTTGTCAGAAAATTGCCGATAACGTGGTCACCTTTCTGCTGGAAGAGATGGCTCGCGGGCGCATCCCGCCTGAATTTTTGCCGCTGCAAAGCGGCGTGGGTAATATCAATAACGCGGTCATGGCGCGGCTGGGTGAGAATCCAGATATTCCCTCTTTTATGATGTACTCCGAGGTCTTACAGGAGTCGGTAGTCCATCTACTGGAAACAGGGAAAGTCACCGGCGTCAGCGCCTCCAGCCTGACAATATCCGCCGATTCGTTGCGCAAGATTTACGCCAATATGGATTTCTTCGCCAGCCGCATTGTCCTGCGCCCGCAGGAGATCTCCAATCATCCGGAAATTATCCGCCGTCTGGGGGTTATCGCCCTCAACGTGGGGCTGGAGTTTGATATCTACGGACACGCCAATTCCACGCACGTAGCCGGGGTGAATCTGATGAACGGCATCGGCGGTAGCGGCGATTTTGAACGCAACGCCTGGCTCTCTATCTTTATGGCGCCGTCCATCGCCAAAGACGGGAAGATCTCCACTATCGTGCCGATGTGCAGCCATGTCGATCACAGCGAGCACAGCGTGAAGGCGATCGTTACCGAGCAGGGTATCGCCGATCTGCGCGGGCTGTCGCCGCTGCAGCGCGCCCGCGCTATCATTGATAACTGCGCGCATCCGCTCTACCGGGACTATTTACATCGCTATCTGCAGAGCGCTCCCGGCGGGCATATTCACCACGACCTCACCCACGCCTTCGACCTGCATCGTAATCTGCTTGAGCACGGTTCAATGCTCGGTTAGCCCTCCGTACCGTCGCGATCTTCAGTTATGTGCTGAAGCATCGTGGCGGTATAGCGATGGTTTTTCAGCGAATAGAGATACTCCTGCATATACATGGCGCTACCGGGCGCGTCGAAGTACTTCAGCTTCGCCGGATTTACCAGACGCCAGGCGAAGTAAGGAATAACCGTTAAAAACTGCCCCCGCTCTACGGCGCTAATTTTCGCCATAAAGCTATAGGGGCGATAGATAACCGTCGGGTTGATTCCGCAGGGGCGCATATAGGCGTCCAGCATCGCCTCAAAATTGGCCCGATTCTGGAAACGCATCTGCAGCCAGGGCAGTTCACGTAACAGATCCTGCGGCGGCTTATCTTCATAACGGCGAGAAACAAGAAACCCCAGACGCAGCGGCGCCAGTTCGCTGATGGTCAGATTTTCCAGCTCCTGCACGCGGGGCGAAACATGCTGCGGCGAAATAATAAAATCCAGCTGACGGTCGAAAAGATTATCAATCACGCCATTCTCGCTGAACTCCACGGCCTGGGTGGTCACGCCATCGTATTTATCGCCCAGGCTGATGAGCTGGTCGAAAATTATCGTCGGATAGGTGTTGTCGATGCCGATAACAACGTTGCGCGAGCGGCGCGCGGAATAGTGTATTTCGTTATCGATGGCCGATAGGCGCTGGTAAATAGGAAACAGCTTCTGATAGAGCTCCTGCCCCGCTTTATTGAGACTGATGCTGTTATCTTTGCGGGTAAATAACGTATAGCCGATCTGATCCTCAAGCGCAGCAATGCTTTTGCCAAAGGGCGATGCGGTCATATGGATTTTTTCCGCCGCTCTGGCGATGTTATTGGTCTGCGCCAACAGAATGAAATTGCGCATCTTTTTAGAAATAAAGATATCCATGCTCACCTCACAGGAAAACAGGGATCTATCCTTACCTCATTCAGGGAAAAGACTTGTGCTGCGCTCTCATTTTTACAGATAGTCACAGAAAAAGCCCGGCGCGAAGGCCGGGCAGGAGGATTACTGCGCTGCTTTTGGCTCTTCAGCCGGTTTCGCTGGCGACGCAGGCTGGGTCGGCTGCAGCTCAAACACCACGTCCACCTGGTCATCAAACTGAATGGTCGCCTGCTCGTAGCTTTCCTGAGCAGATACCGGCGCCGCATCGGCTTTCATCATCCGCACCATCGGGCTCGGCTGGTAGTTGGAGACATGATAGCGAACGCTATAAACCGGCCCCAGTTTGCCGTGGAATCCGCTAGCCAGCTCCTGAGCCTGATGAATCGCATCGTCAATCGCCGCTTTTCGCGCCTTATCTTTGTAAGCGTCCGGCTGCGCCACGCCCAGTGAGACCGAACGGATCTCGTTCAGACCGGCTTTTAATGCTCCATCTAACAACCCGTTGAGCTTATCCAGCTGGCGCAGCGTGACTTCAACGCTACGCACCGCGCGATAGCCCTTAAGAATGCTTTTGCCGTTCTGATAATCATAATCAGGCTGGGTACGCAGGTTGGCAGAGTTAATGTCTTTCTTCGCAATGCCGCTCTTTTCCAGGAAGGAGAGATACTGAGCCACGCGTTCATCTGCCTGTTTTTTAGCGGATGCCGCATCTTTCGCGGAGACGTTAACTTCAATCGCCAGCGTGGCGATATCAGGAACCGCAGCGACGCTGGCGGTACCTGAAGTAACAATATGTGGGCCGTTTGGCAATTCATTGGCCTGAACTGCCATTGCGCTAAATCCGAGTGCCGCCGCCAGGGCCATGACTTTTAACTTCACTGTCGTTTCTCCATCTTACATTGGTCGTCTATACGCAGACGCATGCCTGCAAGCTTAGCGCTTACGCGGAGAAAGTCCATCGGACAAGGCTTAGTTAAGCAGCGCCTGCACATGAGCGAAGCCGTCTTTCGCCAGCTCCAGCGCGATGATCCACATGACCAGACCGACCAGCACGTTGATAATTCGCTGCGCTTTTGCCGTGCGCAGGCGCGGGGCCAGCCAGGCGGCCAGCAGGGCCAGACCAAAGAACCATAAGAATGAGGCGCTGATGGTGCCCAGGGCAAACCAGCGCTTTGGCTCCATCTCCAGCTGTCCGCCGAGGCTTCCAAGCACCACAAACGTATCCAGATAAACGTGAGGATTCAGCCAGGTCACCGCCAGCATGGTGACGATGATTTTCCAGCGCCCCTGCTTCATCACCTCCGCGCTGGCCAGCTCCAGATTGCTGCTAAAGGCCGTTTTCAGCGCGCCAAAACCGTACCACAATAAAAAAACGACGCCGCCCCAGGTCACCAGCGCCAGCAGCCACGGGGACTGCATCAGCAGCGCGCTGCCGCCAAAAATTCCGGCGCAGATAAGCAGCAGATCGCTGATGGCGCATAGCAAAGCAATCATCAGATGGTACTGACGACGAATACCCTGATTCATCACAAAAGCGTTTTGCGGACCGAGCGGCAAAATCATAGCCGCTCCCAGGGCAAGGCCCTGAAAGTAATACGATAACATCGAGAGGAATTTCCACTGAAAGAGTCAATGCCGGGGAATATAGCGTGCAGAAATCATTAGAGGAAATTGAAAATTTTAATCGCTAATAAGGACGACTAATACTGGGTACAAAAAAGGCCGGATATACCGGCCTGTATTAAAAGGGAAATTATTCTGCTTTTTCCTGCGGACGAATGACATGAACATCCATCTGCGGATACGGGAAGCTGATGCCGTTGGCGTCAAAATCGCGCTTAATACGCTCCAGGACGTCCCAGTACACGCTTTGCAGATCGCTGCTCTTACTCCATACGCGCACCACGTAGTTCACAGATGAAGCGCCCAGTTCATTCAGGCGAACGGTCATTTCACGATCTTTGAGAATACGTTCATCCGATTCGATGATGTTGGTGAGCAGCTGCTTCACTTGGTCGATGTCCGCATCGTAGGCCACGCCGATAATAAACTCGTTGCGACGTACCGGCTCGCGAGAGAAGTTGATGATATTCCCGGCAATGATTTTACCGTTCGGTACCACCACAATTTTGCCATCTGCGCTGCGCAGGGTCGTGGAGAAAATCTGCACGTTCAGCACGGTACCCGCGATACCGCCAAGGTCAACGTATTCACCAGCGCGGAATGGGCGGAAAACGACCAGCAGGACCCCAGCGGCAAGGTTAGACAGCGACCCCTGCAGCGCCAGACCGACGGCTAAGCCCGCGGCGCCAAGTACCGCGATAACCGAAGCGGTTTGCACACCCACGCGGCCGAGGGCGGCGATCAGCGTGAAAGCAATGACGGCGTAGCGTACCAGCGCAGAAAGAAAATCGGCAACGGTGGCATCAATATGTCGAGCCCGCATCAGGCGATTGACGGTGTTGGAAACAATCCGCGCCACGATCAGACCAACAATAATAATCGCGATGGCCGCGACAATGTTGACGGCATAGCTCAGCAGTAATGCCTGATTGCGCACCAGCCATGAACCGGCGTTATTTATGCTATCGACAACGTTCAAATCTTCCATTCAACTTTCCTTATGGATACCCGGACGGGAAATAAAATAACCAAACCTGATAATTGCAAACAGGTTAAGGGTAAACAAAAAGAGTCCGTTTTGCCAAATTGATCACATTTATTTAGCAACATTTCATGTCGTTGAGATAATAAAAAAGCCCGCATTTCTGCGGGCTTCCGGGTAAGAAACGAAACTTTCTTACAGAACGTCGATCGCGTTCAGCTCTTTAAATGCCTGCTCCAGACGAGTCACCATGGACGTCTGTGCAGCGCGCAGCCATACGCGCGGATCGTAGTATTTCTTGTTCGGCTGGTCTTCGCCTTTCGGGTTGCCCAGCTGACCCTGCAGGTAAGCTTCGTTAGCTTTGTAGTACTGCAGGATACCGTCCCAGGTTGCCCATTGGGTATCGGTATCGATGTTCATTTTGATCACGCCGTAGCTTACGGAGTCTTTGATTTCCTGAGCGGAAGAACCGGAACCGCCGTGGAAGACGAAGTTCAGGCTGTTGTGCGGCAGGTTATGTTTCTTAGAAACGTATTCCTGAGAGTCGCGCAGGATAGTCGGGGTCAGCACCACGTTGCCCGGCTTGTAAACGCCGTGTACGTTACCGAAGGAAGCGGCGATGGTGAAACGCGGGCTGATTTTGCTCAGCTCAGTGTAGGCGTAATCAACGTCTTCCGGCTGGGTATACAGAGCGGAAGCGTCCATGTGGCTGTTGTCCACGCCGTCTTCTTCGCCGCCGGTGCAGCCCAGTTCGATTTCCAGAGTCATGTCCATTTTGGCCATACGCGCCAGGTACTTAGAACAGATCTCGATGTTTTCGTGCAGGGACTCTTCAGACAGGTCAATCATGTGAGAAGAGAACAGCGGTTTACCGGTCGCGGCGAAGTGTTTTTCACCCGCGTCCAGCAGACCGTCGATCCACGGCAGCAGTTTCTTAGCGCAGTGGTCAGTGTGCAGGATAACCGGAACACCGTAGTGTTCAGCCATCTGATGAACGTGATGCGCGCCAGAGATAGCGCCCAGGATGGCTGCGCCCTGAGGAACGTCAGTTTTCACGCCTTTGCCCGCGATGAACGCTGCGCCGCCGTTAGAGAACTGAACGATAACCGGAGAACGAACTTTTGCAGCTGCTTCCAGAACGGCGTTGATGGAATCAGTACCCACGCAGTTTACCGCTGGCAGAGCAAAGTTGTTTTCTTTAGCTACCTGGAACACTTTCTGAACGTCGTCGCCAGTGATGACGCCCGGTTTTACGAAATCAAAAATTTTAGACATGTTACGTAGTCCTGTATCTGTATCTTCGACCGTTGAAGAAGGTTCGCGAGCTTTTACGCGCGCTGAAAAACAGGCGGGTCTCCCCGCCTGAACTGAATTACTGCTTAGCGCGCTCTTCGAGCATGGCTACTGCCGGCAGAACTTTACCTTCCACGAATTCGAGGAATGCGCCGCCGCCGGTGGAGATGTAGGAGATTTTGTCAGCAATGCCGAACAGGTCGATTGCTGCCAGGGTGTCGCCGCCGCCTGCGATGGAGAACGCTTCGCTATCTGCGATGGCGTTAGCCACGATTTCAGTCCCTTTGCGGAAGTTCGGGAATTCGAACACGCCGACCGGGCCGTTCCACAGGATGGTTTTGGCGTTTTTCAGGATTTCAGCCAGTTTCTCTGCGGAAGCATCGCCCAGGTCCAGAATCTGCTCGTCATCTTTAATGTCGTTGACAGATTTCAGGGTAGCGGTTGCGGTTTCAGAGAACTCGGTCGCTACGCGAACGTCAGTCGGAACCGGGATATCGCAGGTCGTCAGGAGGCGTTTAGCTTCGTCAACCAGATCGGCTTCGTACAGGGATTTACCCACGTTGTGGCCCTGAGCGGCAACGAAGGTGTTGGCGATGCCGCCGCCGACGATCAGCTGGTCAGCGATTTTAGACAGGGAGTCCAGAACGGTCAGTTTAGTGGAAACTTTAGAACCACCGACGATAGCCACCATCGGACGAGCCGGTTCTTTCAGCGCTTTACCCAGGGCGTCCAGCTCAGCGGCCAGCAGCGGACCTGCACAAGCGACGTCAGCGAATTTGCCGATACCGTGAGTAGAAGCCTGCGCGCGGTGAGCAGTACCGAACGCATCCATAACGAAGACATCGCACAGCGCAGCGTATTTTTTCGACAGCGCTTCGTCATCTTTTTTCTCGCCTTTGTTAAAGCGAACGTTTTCCAGAACCACCAGCTCGCCGGCAGCGACTTCAACGCCGTCCAGGTAATCTTTAACCAGACGTACCGGGTTAGACAGTTTGTCTTTCAGGTAGTTAACAACCGGCAGCAGAGAGAATTCTTCGTTGTACTCGCCTTCGGTAGGACGACCCAGGTGGGAAGTGACCATCACTTTCGCACCCTGTTTCAGGGCCAGTTCGATGGTCGGCAGAGAAGCACGGATACGCGCATCGCTGGTTACTTTCCCTTCTTTAACCGGTACGTTCAGATCCGCACGGATAAAAACGCGTTTACCAGCCAGATCCAGATCGGTCATCTTAATTACAGACATGGTGAATCCTCTCGTTGATTCTTGATAAAGTTTTGCAGGCGCCTGAGCGCCTTACCTGAAACCTTGTGCGGCCATCGCTAACGTGGTGTCGAGCATCCGGTTAGCAAAGCCCCATTCGTTATCGCACCAGACCAGCGTTTTGATCAAATGCGCGCCACTTACCCGCGTTTGCGTGCCATCGACGATGGCGCTATGCGGATCGTGGTTGAAATCTATCGAGACTAACGGCAATTCCGTATAGTCAACTATACCATGAAATGCACCCTGTGCTGCTTTTTGCAGCAACTGGTTGACTTCACTCGCTTTTACCGGTTTTTTCACCGTGACGCTAAGGTCGATCGCCGTCACATTAATCGTCGGAACACGGACCGCGATAGCTTCAAAGCGATCGTTAAACTGAGGGAAAATACGCGTGATCCCCGCAGCAAGCTTAGTATCAACCGGGATGATCGACTGACTGGCCGCTCGCGTCCGGCGCAAATCCGGATGGTAAGCATCGATAACCTGCTGATCGTGCATCGCGGAGTGAATCGTGGTTACCGTTCCTGACTCTATGCCGTAGGCATCATCTAACAGCTTAATGACCGGAATAATGCAGTTGGTGGTGCAGGAGGCGTTGGAGACGATACGGTGCTCAGCGCGCAGCTCATCATGGTTGACGCCAAACACGATCGTCGCGTCGAGATCGTTGCCGCCAGGATGTGAAAAGAGCACTTTCTTCGCGCCGGCCCGCAGATGGGCTTCGCCATGCTCGCGGCTGCCATAAGCGCCGGTGCAGTCAAGCACCACATCAACCGCCAGTTCCCGCCAGGGCAACGCCTCAAGGGAAGATTCATGCAGCAGACGGATGGCGTCATCGCCGACAAACAGCTGCTCTCTCTCCTGGCGCACAACCCAGGCAAAGCGTCCATGGCTGGTGTCATATTTCAATAAATGCGCGATGCCGGCAGCATCCGCCAGTTCATTGATTGCCACCACGGTGATTTCCGCACGACGTCCGGATTCATACAAAGCACGAACCACGTTACGCCCGATGCGACCGAAGCCATTAATCGCAATGCGTATGGTCATAGGTCTCCTGCAAGGCTATCCATGATATGAGGTGGCTGACAGAGTAATGCAGCGACGCTCTAAGGGAAACCTTACCTGTCGCAAACTGCGACTGATTGATTAATTGTCGAACATTTAGACGACTGAAACGCTTCAGCTAGAATAAGCCAAACGAGGAATAAAAGGAATGATTGTCCAGCTGGAGAAACCATTTATCTGACTTACATCACACTTTTACCCCTTCTGGGGCGGCATTTATTCCATATTCCAGAATTAAGAATAAGCGTAGCAAGATCTTTTCGTTGTCGTGCCGCAATTACTGATTTATATCAGAAACCATACTGAACAGCGGCGATATTATTGCCGCTACGTCCGAGTCTCGGAGTCCCTCGAAAAAGATGACCATTCCCCACTTGCAGCCCTCTGCGGCACGTTACTATGCGCTTCGCTTACTTCCGGGCGAGGAGGTTTTTTCACGCCTGCGCGCCTTCCTGCAACTGCACCATATTCAGTCAGCCTGGATCGCCGGCTGTACCGGTAGCTTAAGCAATGCGGCACTACGTTTTGCCGGCCAGGATGAGACCACCTTACTGAACGGAACCTACGAGGTTATCTCGCTGAATGGCACGCTGGAATTGAAAGGAGAACATCTTCATTTAGCGATATCCGATCCGCAAGGCGCGATGCTCGGCGGCCATATGATGCCCGGCTGTACCGTCCGCACCACCCTTGAGCTGGTGATAGGCGAACTGACCTCCCTGGCATTTAGCCGTCAGCCGTGCGCACTTTCCGGCTATGACGAACTGGTCATCTCATCCCGATAACTTTTCCCTTAAAGAGGTTTCTATGGCTCGTCGCCAATTTACCAGCCAGTCCCTGGTGCTGATTGCGATCGCCGTCGCCATCAACATGATCGGCGGACAGCTCATCAGTATGTTAAAACTTCCCATTTTTCTCGATTCAATCGGCACCTTGATCAGCGCGGTTCTACTCGGACCGGTCATTGGCATGTTGACCGGTTTACTGACCAATCTTCTGTGGGGTCTGCTGACCGATCCGATTGCCGCCGCCTTTGCGCCAGTGGCTATGGTGATTGGCCTGGTTGCCGGATGGCTGGCGAGAGCGGGATGGTTCCGCACTTTACCTAAGGTGATCATTAGCGGGGTTGTCATTACCCTCGCCGTGACCGCGGTTGCCGTGCCGCTGCGGACGGCGCTGTTTGGCGGCGTGACGGGAAGCGGTGCGGATCTGTTCGTCGCCTGGATGCATTCGGTAGGTCAGAATCTGCTGGAGTCGGTGGCAATTACCGTCTTAGGCGCCAATCTGGTGGATAAAATTCTTACCGCGATTATCGTCTGGACCCTGTTGCGCCAGCTGCCGCTGCGTACGTTGCGCCATTTTCCTGCTATGTCCGCCGTACGCTAAATGCACCCTTTTACCTCCTTAACGCTCTGGGCGCTGGCGGCAGTGACCACGCTGCTGCTACCGACGGATACGGTGCTGCCGGTGTATAGCGCCGCGGCTTTTCTCAGTTTAGTGCTGCTAAAAGCGACGCGACGGCGGGCAAAATATGTCGCCTGGCTACTACTCTCGCTGGGCATTGGCCTGTGGCTGGTCCACGGCGGCTGGTTTACCCAGTGGCTGAGCGGCCAGCCCCGCGACCCGCAGCGCTGGGCGAACGCCATCACGCTGTGGCTGAGAATTCTGGCGATTGTTTCCACGTCACAGCTCTGGATGGAGTACGTACCGGTACAGCGCTTTATTCGCGCCCTGTTTGCCTCACGCCTGCCGCCGGGCGTCGCTTATCTGTTCGCTGGCCCGCTGCTGGTTGTCGAACAGCTAAAGCGCCAGTTGACGATTATCCACGAAGCCCAACGCGCCCGCGGCGTACCGCTGGACGAGAATGGATATCAGCGGCTGCGCGCAATGCCTGCGCTCATTATCCCTCTGACCCATAACGCGCTTAACGATCTGGCGATACGCGGGGCGGCGCTGGATATGCGGGCATTTCGTTTACATCGTCGGCGCACTACGCTTTGGGCGCCGAAAGACAGCACCTTACAACGTCTGGCGCGTTACGGCATGCTGCTGGCGATGGTCGCTGAAGCGGGAGCCTGGCTATGGTTACGTTAGAACAGTTCCGTTATCACCCGACCCGGGCAACGGGTCCTTCATCATGCTTTGATTTCCATTATTCGCAGCCCGGCATGGTGGCGATTTTTGGCGATAACGGCAGCGGGAAAAGCACTCTGGCGCAGATCATGGCGGGCTGGTATCCGGATTTTCTGCCCGGCGATATCGAAGGTCATGGCACTCTGCTTGGCATCCCTATTGGACAGCAATCGCTGGTCGAACGGGCGCAGACCATCCAGCTGGTCCAGCAATCCCCCTATCTCCAGCTTTCCGGTTGTACCTTCAGCGTCGAAGAAGAGGTCGCTTTTGGCCCTGAAAATCTTTGCCTTCACGAAGACGAGATTATGCGTCGTGTTGACGCGGCGCTCTCGCTGATGGAGTGCCAGGAGTTACGTCACCGCCATCCGTCCACGCTCTCCGGTGGAGAAACTCAGCGCGTGGCGATCGCCTGCGCGCTGGCTATGCAGCCAACGCTACTGATCCTTGATGAAGCCTTTAGCCGCCTGACGGCGCAAACTACCGCCATGCTTCTGACACGTCTGCGGCACTGGGCGCTGGCGCAGCATTCACTGATCATCCTTTTTGAACGCACCCCTTCGCCTTTTCTTGCCTGGTGTCAGCAGGGATGGCGACTACATGATGGAGCGCTTTCCCCGCTATGTTGACGTTGAATCAGGTAACCTGGCGCTGGCCCGGCGCGGCGGATGACTGTTTGCAAAATATCTCCCTGACGCTCGGCCAGGGCGAATGGCTGGCGCTTACCGGCGATAACGGCGCGGGAAAATCCACCCTGCTGCGGGTAATGGCCGGGCTGCTGTCGGCAACGTCCGGTAGCGTCAATCTGTTGAATAAGCCGATGGCGCAGTATAAAAATCGTCAGCGCGCCAAAATTATCGGCGTCCTGTTTCAGGAGGCCGAAAACCAGCTCTTCCACAGCAAAGTCTCTGAAGAGGTCGCCTATGGGCTGCGGTTACAGAAATTACTGGCAGCGGAAGTTGCGCAACGCACCGCGGCGGCGCTGCATTTATGCAGTCTGGAGAGCGTAGCTGATGCGCATCCGCTGGATTTGCATACCGCCCAGCGCCGTATGGTCGCCGTCGCCTGTCTGGAAGCTATGGCGCCAGAGATCCTGCTGCTCGACGAACCCAGCCGCGATTTTGATCGGCACTGGCTGGCAATATTTGAAGCGTGGCTGACGGTTTGCCGCAAAAGAGGAACCAGCGTAGTGGCTATCAGCCATGACGCGGCTTTTACACAGCGGCACTTTTCCCGCCAGGTGCGCATGGAAAAAGGCAGACTGCTGCGAGTGGTTTAAAAAAAACGGGCCGCCTGAGCGACCCGTTTTATCAGGCTGTGAGAATAATCACAGCTGCGCTTCCGCTCTGGCAACCGCGTTTTCCACGGTGATACCAGACGCTTTTCCCGCTGGCGGTGCCGCGCACCGGTCCGGACTACCCGACCGCGCTGGCCCTGTAGCCCGGGCAAGGCGCGGCTTTACCGCGCCGCCCCCGGGAAGGGGGAAAGGACTACAGCAGCGCTTTCGCTTTCGCGACAACGTTGTCCACGGTGAAGCCAAACTCTTCAAACAGCTGCTCCGCCGGCGCTGACTCACCGAAGGTGGTCATGCCAACGATCGCGCCGTTCAGGCCCACGTATTTGAACCAGTAGTCGGCGATACCCGCTTCGATGGCCACGCGCGCAGAGACCGCTTTCGGCAGCACCGCTTCACGGTAAGCCGCATCCTGCCTGTCGAACGCGTCGGTGGACGGCATGGAAACCACGCGCGCCTTCACGCCTTCGGCAGTCAGTTTTTCGTAAGCGGCAACCGCCAGCTCCACTTCAGAGCCGGTGGCGATGAAGATCAGCTCCGGCTGACCGGCGCAATCTTTCAGCACGTAGCCGCCGCGGGCGACGTTCGCCAGCTGCTCTTCGGTACGCTCCTGCTGCGCCAGGTTCTGACGGGAGAGGATCAGCGCGGTCGGACCGTCCTGACGCTCTACGCCGTATTTCCACGCGATGGCGGATTCCACCTGGTCGCACGGACGCCATGTGGACATGTTCGGGGTGACGCGCAGGGAAGCCACCTGCTCAACCGGCTGGTGCGTCGGGCCGTCTTCGCCCAGACCGATGGAGTCGTGGGTGTAGACCATCACCTGACGCTGCTTCATCAGCGCCGCCATACGTACCGCGTTACGCGCATATTCCACGAACATCAGGAAGGTGGAGGTGTACGGCAGGAAGCCGCCGTGCAGGGCGATACCGTTGGCAATGGCGGTCATACCGAATTCACGCACGCCGTAGTGGATATAGTTACCGGCAGCGTCTTCGTTGATAGCCTTAGAGCCGGACCACAGGGTCAGGTTACTTGGCGCCAGGTCAGCGGAGCCGC